>OGWV01000288.1_pt1 | contig 29035 bp, 26 predicted proteins | sample 1576081 | NCBI WGS metagenome assembly OGWV01 (sample SAMEA3541541, study PRJEB24748) | human gut metagenome | biome: human gut; feature: human-associated habitat; material: faeces | place: China | collected 2012 | reverse complement strand
GGTGATCACATGGCACGAAAAGAATTTCAGACACTGACAGAACAAATGTTTTATATTTTACTTGTTTTAAGACAGCCTCATCATGGCTATGAAATCATGCAACAGATTGATGAAATCACCCATGGCCGTATCAAAGTAGGTGCCGGCACTTTGTATACTCTGCTTTCTCGTTTTGAAGAAGAAGGCTTCATCAAAAAAGTAGGAGAAGATCAACGTAAGAAAATCTATCGAATCACGAAAGAAGGAAATGAATTATTTGAAAAAGAAAAACAACGCTTAAAACAAATGTTAATTGATAGCGGGGAGGTATGATTATGAAAACATTATATACAATCAATGCTTTTCATCCAATGGACTATCAGGCAATACAACAATACTTAGAACACAAAGCGCAAAAAGGATATATCTTAAAGAAAATAGGATATTTCTTCAAATTTCAAAAAGAAGAACCGCAGGATTTAGTTTATTGCGTGGATTTCTTTCCAAAAATCACTTTATTTTCTTCTCAAAATATCGAAGAAGCAAAAGATTATCGTTCCTTTTGTGAAGAAAGCGGCTGGAAATTTGTCTGTGGTTATGACAAAATGCAAATATTCTGTGCCAAACGAAGTGATCATTTAATACCAATTCAAACAGAAGATATGATTCAATATAAGATTGTGAAAAAATCCATCATGCCTACCCTCATTGCATTGATTCTTGCATTTGCTTATATTTTATACTGCATTTATGATGTTTTTTCCTATCATCCTCGCTTTGCAACTTTAGATGATGACTTTATCCGTTTTGCGATTCCCGCTGTGATTTTTGGTGTAATCATCATAGCGATAGAACTATTCCGTTATTTTTATCTGCTTCTATTGAATAAGCATCGTATAAAAAACGGACTATCCACACATAATACCTCTTATCAAAATGCAATGTTGTCTCGCTATCTGGATATATTGATTATTGTGGTAATGCTTTTTGCCTGTCTGCTTACCCTCATGATGGCACCTCATAAAGATGCATTCCTATATAATCATCTACAACCTTTCTTATATCCTGCAATCGGAATGTTTCTTGGTTCTTCACTTCTATTTATACGTAATCACTTTTCAATTAAAACAGAAGTCAATCAAATGCTTACCCTATTTGTTTTCTTAGCCATCATCCCCATATCTACAGGCATTTCTTATTCTCTAGATTTACAAAGCCAAAAACTATCCAGTATCAAACAAACCGCCTATTTCAATTACTTCAATGATTCCTTATCAAATAAAGGAACATGGGAAGTCCTCGATATCAACAGTTCCTCCCATGTCCCATTACAATTTAAAGCAAGCTATTCCACTGATAATTCTCAATTTGATATCATGATGATGGAAATAAAAAATCAAAATGAAGCTGCCTATTTCCTAAAAGACAGAGAATACTGGAAAAAGAAATCGCTAACTTCAAGTTGTATATTTCATCAAAAGTTGCATATTTAAATAAATAAGGGGAGATGGTAAAATGAAAGCTCATGAATATTGGTTCAGTCACTATGGTGTCAGGAGAAATCCTGGCATCTTTTTTTATGTTTTTTTGTACTTCAAAAAATAATTTCTAAAATCATGTCCGATTTTGTCTCTCCCAATACAGAGTATATGCAGCTTTTTCTTTTCGTTCTTCGGCGAGTTTTTCTTTGAGATTTTCTTCACGCTTATCGTCGAATACAACGGCTGCATTATTCAAAAATTCTTTCTTCCATACTGATTTTAGTATATCAGATTCATTATAATCCGTCCGAAAAAGTGTCTAAATTTATGAGACCATTATAGGAGAGTAAAGATAAAAAAAGGTGGTTTATTAGTCTGTTAATCGGTATAATAATGATTACAGGGATTATTTTGGATATTTGTAATATGAGCGTGACATGGATGTGTATGGTTCAGCTATGATCAGTCGGTTCCGAATGCATTATATATGACTGTGTATGCATCAAAGTGGCAGACGAAAAAAGGAACACAGCTAATGATACACAATACTATTATGATGTGAAAAACGAAAAAGTACTCATGATTTTTGACGGTATGGTTGATGGTGAAGATAATCCAGAGCTTATTGAAAAAATCGAAAATGCAATTCAAAATTATTTTTGGAGTGGAGCAGGTATGATAGAAGTAAGAAAATATTTGACATAGTTATCCTGCTCTCGACATCATAAATATGGATACAAAATCAAGTGTACAGAATTTGTGGGAATATACGCATGAAATTTCAGGAGGAACAATGAAAAGTAAAAAGATTGGGATGCAGGCACTAAAAATTGCGATAGGAAGCAGTCTGGCGATTTACATAGCCAATCTGTTTGGACTGAAGTATTCACTGGCGGCAGGGAGTGTTGCACTTCTTACGATGGTGACTACAAAGTGGAAAACTGTCAAATTATCGGTAGCGAGGGTTGTAACATTTATAATTTCAGTACTTATGGCGCTTATTATATTCTCGGCAGTAGAATCAGAATGGATGGCATATGGTATTTATGTGTTTTTTGTGGTTATTATCGCAGAGATGCTTGGATGGGGAGCGACGATTTCCGTAAATGCACTGATCGGAATGCATTTTCTGGAAGTCAGAGATTTTGAATTTGATTTTATTGCAAATGAATTTATGCTGGTATTGATCGGAATTACGATGGCACTGGTCCTGAACTTGTTTTATGATTATGGAAGTCAGCGCAAGGCGTTGGTCGAAAATATGCGATATACGGAAGAGCGTCTGCAGATGATACTTGGAGAGATTTCGGCATATCTGGCGAATAAGGAAATGCAGAGAAATGTATGGGATGATATCTGTGCGTTGGAAAAAGAGGTTCAGGGCTTTATCCAGGATGCCTATGAATATCAGGATAATACGTTTCAGTCACATCCGGGATACTATATCGATTATTTTGAAATGCGTATGAAGCAGTGCAATGTGATCCATAACTTACATTATGAGATGAAGAAAATCAGACATATGCCAGATGAGGCAATGATCATTTCGAGTTATGTGTTTGATATGCTGGTATGCGTGAAGGAACATACAGTTCCGACAGCTCAGTTGGATGAACTACATGAACTTTTTGCGATTATCAGAAAAAATCCACTTCCAAAGACCAGAGAGGAATTTGAGAGCCGTGCGATGCTGTACCATATCCTGATGGATCTGGAAGAATTCCTTGTATTTAAAAGAAGGTTTGTGGATGGACTGGATGATAAAAAGCGAAAATTATACTGGGATAATTAAGCTCTCATTTGTCAAAAAGAATGTGTTATGGCACATTCTTTTTGACACTTTCAGATCATCAAATTCCTGATAATAAAAAATCAGGAACCGGATGGGATACGGATAATAAGTTTTTCACCGTTTTTTGTAACAGAAGTAAGAACCGGGATATGCTTTTTGCGAAGCTGATGCACGACCGGGTAAATAGAAAACATATCTCCATCGACATAGACAGCTTCCGGTTTCGTTTTCAGCAGATCTTTTACCAGATCTTTGATATATTTTTTCCACTCTGTTTTTTTCATTTCTATTTCAGCATAAATTCCATTGATATCTAAAGCAGGGAGATCAGGCAGAGGTTTGTGGATAATTTTTACATGCGCGAGTTCTGGCAGTTTCATTAAAAGTGTGTCTGTAGAAGTGTCGGAACTGAGATTTACAAGGGTAATCTCGTCAGTAAAGGTATCCAGACTGATCTGACATGCTTTTCGTGCATCTTCTAAAGTAGCTGTAGTCATCAAAAAGCCGCCCTTGTGACAGAAAGAAGCACTCGAAAGACCGGTTTCTTTCTGGAGTTCTTCATTTTCCAGACCGAGCCATTCAGATGGAAAACTGCATTTATAATTCAGGGAATATTCTTTTTTCTGAGGCTGGATACAGTAACCACCGCGGTTGGATGGAAAAATAACGAAAGCGATATCTGTTTCGGAAAGACGTTTCTGGCATGGAATGAATTCAGGAAGGACCAGAATACGGGAATCAGCTTCAGGATTTTGTGTTTCGAGAATTTCTTCGATCCGCTTGTCAGCACGTTCATTTCCAAGGTAACGGGCAAATTTATTGTCAAGGATCATTCCGGCAACACTGACTGCACGGAAAAAGGCTTCATCGGTTCCGCCATCTTCGTCCCAGGAAGGATTGAAGCTTCCAATCAGTGAAGCCAGTTCATTTTTTTCACCGGTATTATCATTATTATCCAGTGGCTGGACAAAAGCTTCGTCAAACTTAGCAGCAAGCTCTTCCCCCAGGATTTCGGTACCAAGTTCTTCCCAGAGAAGGCCGAATGCCGCGTAAGGGATGCCATTTTCACGGATGCGGCTGTCTTTCTGGTGATGGTCATATCTGCCGCGCCCAATGTCGAATATGATGCCGTCAAAGTCTTCGGGTACTTTATTACCACGAAGGATTGTAATTTCCGGATTTAAATATAATAACAATGCAGAGGAAAATACATCATCTGCGTGGAATTTTCCACTATGTGTAAATGCGGAAGCATCTTTTAGGCGGATCTTTTTTAATAATTCATTCATCTTAATCTCTCCAAATAAAAATAGTTTTGCTAATGTAATAATGTATAAGCAGAAAAGGAAAATGTCAAGTGTGGAAAATAGTAGAATTCCGGGCTGTTTCGCAGAGAGGATGGGGAGTTTTGTCAGGATGTGATAATAATCCGGATCATAATGTGCCATCACGCTATGAAAAGATTTATGGATTTTTAGAACTCCCGGATACGCCGGAGGAAAAAGTGGGTTCTCTCCGGCATCCGGGGGAAAAGTCACATGGATATGCAGCTGAGGTGATTGTAAGCTATCTGGAAGAACAGCTTATCTGTCAAAAATAGATTCCAGGATTCTGACAAAGTGTTCCAGCCCTTCCTGATCTTCTTCATCAAAACGGGCGAGAACAGGGCTGTCGATATCCAGAACGCCAACGATTTCATTTCCTTTATGAAGCGGAATCACAATCTCGGAATTAGAGGCGCTGTCGCAGGCGATATGTCCCGGGAACTGGTGGACATCCTTTACCAGCATAACCTGATCGTTTGCCACAGCGGTTCCGCAGACACCTTTACCGATTTCAATTTCAATACAGGCAGGTTTGCCCTGGAAAGGACCGAGAACGAGTCTGCCTTCTTTCATCAGATAAAAACCAACCCAGTTGATATTCAGAAGCGCATCACCGAGAAGGGCTGATGCATTTGCCAGATTTGAGATCTGGTGAGGGATTCCGTCAATCAGACCGCGGAGGCGGATCGAAAGCAGGGAATACAGTGGCTTTTTATCAACTGGCCATTCAAAATTCGAAGTATTCATAAAAAATCTCCTTAAATATTTCCGTTTAACACATCTTCCAATGTAATCTCGTAGAAGAAATCATGTACCATTCCATCAAATTTCTTCCACAAAGGGAGTGTAATGCACTGCTCTTCACGGTTGCAGACCTCGGCACCTGGAACCAGGCAGGCGACTGTAGCGAGATTGCCTTCCGCAAGTTCAAGAATCTCGCCGATAGTGTATTCAGAAGGTTCCCTGGTAAGCTGGTATCCGCCCCCTTTGCCACGGCGTCCTTTTAAGAGTTTCTTCTTTACAAGAATTTTCAGGACAATTTCCAGGTATTTTTCGGAAATTTCCTGGCGGATTGCGATCTCGTTAAGCGGAACATATTCTTCGTCCTTATGCTGGGCGAGATCAATCATCACGCGGAGTGCGTAACGTCCTTTTGTAGAAATCATAATTAGTTTTCCCCCATTTTTTTATATGTACAATAGCAGCACCAGAGAGTTTATGAACCCTGGTACCTTTTTACCTATTATACCGTAGGGTTATATGTGTTTCAAGGAAAAAACAAAAAAATAAAATAACCTATTGACTTAGTAGGTAATAGATGGTATTATACCGACTAAATTGATAGGAAATAAAGGTTATACAAAATAACAAGTACTGATAAATATGAACGGAGGAAGAAATAATGGCAGAATTTGATTATGAAGTAGTAGATGGAAGAAAGATCCGTGTACGTCCGCAGGAAGTTGTATCGGAGATAGATGAGAATGGATATTTTGTCCGTCAGCCAAATCATTTTACAGAAGGATTTGGAGAAGGCAAAAATCCGGTAGAAAAAGGCAGATACCATCTGGTATGGGCAAAGCTTTGCCACTGGTCTAACAGAGCTTCGATCGTAAGAGAACTTCTTGGACTGGAAGATGCAATCAGTGTCAACATGGTTGATCATGCAAAGCATGAGAAGAATCTTGGATGGGAATTCGTATACGACAAAGATCATATCGATCCGGTCCTTGGAATCCAGTTCTTAAGTGAAGCTTATTACAAAGCAGATGATGATTACACAGGAAGAACAACGGTACCGGCTCTGATCGATACAAAGACAGGAAAAGTTGTAAATAACGATTACACCTGGCTTACCAATTATTTTGAAGTAGATTTTAAACCGTTCCACAAAAAAGGAGCACCGGATCTTTATCCGGAAGAACTCAGAAAAGATATTGATGAGATGAATGACTGGCTCTTTGATAACATTAATAATGGAGTTTATAAAGCAACCTTTGCAAGATCAAAGGAAGCTTACTGGGATGCCTATAATTCTTTTTATGCAGCAATGGATATTCTGGAAAAACGTCTGGAAAATCAGAGATTTCTCTTTGGAGATTATGTGACAGACAGTGATATCCGTCTTTATACAACCATCGCAAGACTGGATGTGTCTTATTCAAGAAATATCGGACCTTGCAAACACCGTCTGGTAGATTACCCGAATCTGTGGGGATATGCAAGAGATCTGTATCAGATCCCGGCATTCAGACATAACACATATTTTAAGGATTTTGCGGCATCTGTCGATCTGAATGAAGCAGATGAAGAGTATTGGGAAAATACATACTATGATATCGTGGTGCAGGAAACAGACTGGGATACTATCTGGAAGACACCGACAGGAAGAGAATCACTCAGTAAAGATCCGGCACACAAATTTAAAGCAGAAAAATAACAGACGAAAGACGAGGAAAAATATTATGAAAAAGTTGGCAAGCATTTTAGCAGTTACACTGGCAGCAGGAGTCCTGGCTACAGGATGCGGATCTTCTTCAGGAAGCGCTTCAAAGGACAGCTCTTCAGACAGTGGAAAGACAGTAATCAAAGCAGCAACCGGAGCAAACGCAAAACCATATGTCTATGTAGGCGATGATGACAAGCCGGCAGGATACGATGTGGATGTACTGAATGCAGTTTTTGATAAACTTCCGGATTATGAACTGGAATATGAAGTGACTGATTTGGGATCTGTACTTTCCGGACTGAACAGTGGAAATTATCAGATCGGAGTTAACAACTTCTCTTACAACGAAGACCGTGGAGCAAGTTATCTTTACTCTTATCCATATGACAAGATCAGCTATGTATTCGTAACAAAGAAAGGTGGAAAAGAGATTAAATCATTTGAAGATGCAGCAGGACTTTCTTTTGAAGGTGGTACAGGAATCAGCGTATCCAATGCAGTAGAAGCATGGAATGAAAAGAATCCGGATAAAGCGATCAATATTACTTACTCGGATGCAGATACATCTGTTTTTTACAGCATGTAGCAGACGGATCGCAGGATTTTACGATCATCGATCTGGCAATGTACAACTCTTACATGGAAGAATTTAACTATGATGTGCAGAAAAATGATATTCCGGAAGATGAAGCAAAAATGATTGCAGAAAACTCTTATGCATATTATATTTTCCCACAGGATCAGAAAGATTTAAGAGAACAGGTAGACAAAGCGCTGAAGGAGCTGAAGGAAGACGGAACCCTGACTGAGATCAGTAAAAAATGGTATGGTCAGGATACTGCACCGGAGGATGATAAGTTCGAGGAGACGATTAACTAATGGGTAAATTATTTGATGGAAAACTGGTATTTACACAGATACCGCTACTTTTAAAATATCTTCCGGTCACAATGGAACTGGCTGTCACAGCAATGATCGCCAGTCTCATCCTGGGACTGCTCCTTGCACTTGTGAAGATTAAAAAGATACCGGTACTGAAACAGCTGGTAAGTATCTATATCTCGGTCATCCGCGGAACGCCGATCCTGGTTCAGTTATATGTGACCTATTTCGGTATTCCGATACTCCTGAAATATATCAACTTTAAATGTGGAACCAACTACAATGTCAATGGAGTCGCACCAATCGTATATGCATTCGTTGCTCTGGCACTCAATGAATCTGCATTTAACGCAGAGATCATCCGTGCCTCCCTTGCAAACCAGAGATACTTATTTGGTGACAGACTGACTGAATCTGATGTGCGTCTTTATGTGACACTGGTACGATTTGACTGTGCATATTATCCGGTATTTCGTCTGAATAAAAAGCTTCTCCGCGATTATCCGAATCTGTGGGCATATGCAAGAGATTTGTATCAGACACCGGGATTTGGCGACACAACGAATTTTGCGGCGATCAAGAAGCATTATCATATTGATTGCTGCCCATCCAATGAATTTGCGATCGTGCCGAACGGACCGGATGAATCTCTGTGGTTGACACCACACGGAAGAGAAAAATTATCCGGAAAATAAAGAAAGCGGGGAATGAATGATGAAAGCAGTCAGAGTGACAGAAGAATGGCAGAGAGCCGGCGTACACTATGTGCGGACACAGGCAATGTGCCTGGGGTTTCAGATTCCGCTGGAGGGAGAATTCGCGGATGATACACCGGAAGATGAATATATTCTGGTGATGGACGAAATTTATCCGGTATCCACCTGCAGGCTGCATTATCTGGATGAACATACCGGAAAAATTGAGCGTGTGGCAACACTGGAATCCTATAGGGGAAAACATTACGGACAGGCAGGGATCATTGAGGCGGAAAACTGGATGCGCGAAAAAGGTGTGACAAAAATCTATATCAATTCCAGAAAAGCGGCACTTGGATTCTATGAAAAGCTCGGCTATACCGCAGATTTTTCACAGGTAAGCGGCTCCGGAGAGTTTGAATGTGTGATGACGGAGAAAGAACTTGCGTAAATTTATGAAAAGAAAACTGGATTTTGGCAGAAAGATATTGTACAGTAAATAGCGACATTGATTATAGAAACAGGAGAGATAGACAAGAATGAAGTACGGAATTGATACACGATGTCAGCATCTGGCTGACGATAATAAGGATGAAATATATGGGGCGATCAGTTATCCAATCTATCAGTCTGCAACATTTGCAAGAGACAGAGTAGGCGGAGGAAGTGGTTATGACTATTCCAGATTACAGAATCCGACGAGAGAACATCTTGAGAAGATCGTAGCATCGTTGGAAGAAGGGATCGATGCACTGGCATTTTCGACAGGAATGGTAGCAATCACAGCTCTGATGGAGATTTTCAAACCGGGCGATCACATCATCATTGATGAGGATCTTTATGGAGGAAGCGTCCGTCTGTTTCACAGCATCAATGTGAAAAACGGACTGACATTTACCAGCGTGGATTTAAGCAGTGTGGATGTAGAGGATTATATCCAGGATAACACAAAAGCAATTTATGCAGAGACACCGACCAATCCGATGATGCGTGTATCCGATCTGGAAGAGCTTGCAAAGAAAGCAAAAAAACATGATCTTCTTCTGATCGTGGACAATACCTTTTTATCACCATATTTCCAGAATCCGCTGAAGCTTGGTGCTGACATTGTTGTGCATAGCGGGACAAAATATCTGGGTGGACATAATGACACACTTGCAGGTTTTCTGATAACAAACCGCGAGGACATTCAGGAACAGCTTCGTTTTATCATCAAGACGACAGGAGCAACCCTTGCACCGATGGACAGCTGGCTGATCCTCAGAGGGATCAAGACGCTTGGAGTCCGTATGGAGAGGGCACAGGAAAATGCACTGAAGATCGCACATTTTCTGGAGAAGCAGGAGTATGTGACAAGGGTGCTTTATCCGGGGCTTGAATCACATCCGGGTTACGAACTGATGAAAAAGCAGGCAAGAGGATTTGGTTCGATCCTGACCTTTGAAGTAGATTCCAAAGAGAAAGCATATCACATTCTGGAAAATGTAAAACTGATCCAGTTTGCGGAAAGCCTAGGAGGAACTGAGACTCTGATCACTTATCCGATCACCCAGACGCATGCGGATCTTTCCAAAGAAGAGCTTGACCGGAACGGAATTACAGACAGGATTCTGAGATTGTCTGTTGGAATTGAGGGAGCAGAGGATCTGATCGCAGATCTGGAAGCTGTATTAAAATAAATCAAATAGAATTGTGTATAAAGCGGAAGATATCTGTGACCGAAGGTGTATTAGCGGACAGATAGCCGGCAGATGGAATATGACCGTGCAGATAAGGAAGTGGCAGAAATGAGTAAAATAAAGGTAAATGAACAGCGGGCAGTCGATGAATTTCAGGAACTGACTGCGATCGATGCACCAAGCTTTGGGGAGCGTCAGATGGCAGACCGGCTGATCGTGAAATTAAAAGAACTTGGTTTTGAAGTAGAGGAAGACAATGCCGGAGAACATTTCGGAGGAAATGCCGGAAACTTATATGCATATCTTCCGGGAGATCTTCCGGGAGATCCGGTCCTTTTGTCCGGCCATATGGATACGGTTGAGCCGTCCAAAGGCAAGAAAGGGATCATCGGAGAAGACGGTGTGATCCGTTCCGCAGGAAAAGCAGTTCTTGGAGCTGATGATGTGGCAGGACTTGTGGAGATTCTGGAAGGAATCCGCAGTGTAAAAGAAGCGGGAGTACCACACCGGGATATCGAGATTCTTTTTGCAATTGCAGAAGAGCTTTATATCAAGGGCAGCAGCGTATTTGATTTTTCAAAGGGTCGTGCAAAAGAAGCCTATGTACTGGATATCAGCGGACCGGTTGGAAGCGCGGCATATAAAGCACCGTCTCTGATTTCTTATCAGGTGGTAGTAACCGGGAAGGCATCCCACGCCGGATTTGATCCGGAGCACGGCGTTCATGCGATCGCTATTGCATCCGAAGCGATCACGCAGATCAGTCAGGGACATGTGGATGAAGAGACAACCTGCAATATCGGATTGATCGAAGGTGGGAGCGGAACGAACATTGTTCCGGAAAAATGTATTGTAAAGGGAGAAATCCGGAGCTATTCTCATGAAAAAGCGACTCGTTGTGTAGAAAAAGTGGGAAATACCTTCAAAAAGGTGGCTGAAAAACACGGAGCTGAATCAGAACTTACCTGCGAAGTTCATCTGATCGCTTATGAGACAGCAAAAGACAGTGTGCCGGTAAAACGGTTTGAAAGAGTAAGCAAAAAACTGGGACTTGCAGGAAATCTTGTAGAGACATTTGGCGGAAGTGACAACAACAGCTTTGCGAAGAACGGGATTCCTGGACTGGTGCTGTCAAATGGAATGTACCAGGCACATTCGGTAAATGAATATACGACAATCAAAGATCTTGTGACAGGAGCAGAACTGATCGCCGGGCTGATCACCGATGAGCAGTAGTGGATGTTATTATACAGAAAAGACGCCAAAAGCGTCTTTTTTATATTGATAGAAGAAAAACAGATAAAACATATTGAAATTAAATGTTTTTAAAATAATTCCCTATTAACCTATTGACAAAGTAGGTAAAAGTGGATATAATGCAACTATCAAATTTGAAAGATCACTATAGAGATCACGATACATCAGACAGTAGAAAAGAGAGGTAGAAAAATATGAGCGATTATAAATTTGAAACACTTCAGCTTCACGTAGGACAGGAAGAACCAGATCCGGCATCTGATGCCAGAGCAGTACCGATTTACCAGACAACATCTTATGTATTTAAGAACTCTGCACATGCAGCAGCAAGATTCGGACTTGCAGATGCAGGTAACATTTACGGACGTCTGACAAACTCTACACAGGACGTATTTGAAAAGAGAATCGCAGCACTTGAAGGTGGTGTGGCAGCTCTTGCAACAGCATCCGGAGCAGCTGCAATTACATATACCATCGAAGCACTTGCAGCAGATGGCGGACATATCGTAGCGCAGAAGACAATCTACGGTGGAAGCTTCAACCTTCTTGAACACACACTGACACATTACGGAATCACAACTACATTTGTAGATGCACATAACTTGAAAGAAGTAGAAGATGCAATTCAGGATAACACAAGAGCCATCTATCTTGAAACTCTTGGTAATCCGAACAGTGATATCCCGGATATCGATGCAATCGCTGAAATTGCACACAAGCATGGACTTCCGCTTGTAATCGACAACACATTCGGAACACCATATTTGATCCGTCCGATCGAACACGGAGCAGACATCGTTGTACATTCTGCTACCAAATTCATCGGTGGACACGGAACAACTCTTGGTGGAATCATCGTAGATTCCGGTAAATTTGACTGGAAAGCAAGTGGAAAATACCCGGCAATCGCAGATGCAAACCCAAGCTACCACGGAGTATCTTTTGTAGATGCAGCAGGTCCGGCAGCATTTGTAACTTACATCCGTGCAATCCTTCTTCGTGATATGGGAGCAACAATTTCTCCATTTAACGCATTCCTTCTGCTGCAGGGAACAGAGACACTGTCACTTAGAATTGACCGTCATGTAGAAAATACAAAGAAAGTAGTAGAATACCTCTCTAATCATCCAATGGTAGAGCATGTGAACCATCCGTCACTGCTGAATCATCCGGATCATGCACTTTATGAAAAATATTTCCCGAATGGTGGAGCATCTATCTTCACATTCGAGATCAAAGGCGGACAGGAAGAAGCTCACAAGTTCATCGACAACCTGAAGATCTTTTCGCTGCTTGCAAATGTTGCGGATGTTAAGAGCCTTGTTATCCATCCGGCAACAACAACACATTCTCAGCTGACAGAAGAAGAACTGCTTGATCAGGGAATCAAACCGAACACAATCCGTCTTTCTATCGGTACAGAACATATCGATGATATCATCGCAGATCTTGAAGGTGGATTTGCAGCGGTTCAGGGCAAATAAATATTATACACACAGGAATTTTGGACGGAGGTTTTTCGAAATCTTCGTCTTTTTCGATGTGCACAGAAAATTTTAAGGAGAAAACACTATGACAAAGGCACAGATCAGAAAAAATGCTTTTCTGAAATCCATTCCGATCATGTGCAGCTACATTTTCGTAAGCATGGCATATGGGATTATGATGGAAAATGCCGGATTTGGCTGGTACTATTCACTGTTTGTCAGTCTTGCATTTCCGAAAGGAATTGCGGCAGTCAGGAGTGTTGAAAATGCTGTGCGATAAGCGGAAATCCGGTATTTTCGGATGGATCTCCCTTTGACCAGATGAACAGATTATGCTATGATATGTACCGATACACGCGTATTTTTTATTTGACAACAATCCAGATGGAACTTTCTGTTCAATAAAGAGGATTATGTGTCAGGATACATTCTTTTTACAAGGAGAAAATCAATGAGTATAGATATTACGATCGAGGAAATGGAAACGCTTCCTGCAGAGTCCTACGAGCTTTTTGATATCCGTGGCGAGATTGAGCGCGCCCATGGAATCCTGCCGAATTCAGTGGCAAGCTCAGCAGATGCACTGATGGAGAATCCGCCGGAAGATAAGGAAAAGAAGATCATTATCTGCTGCAGCAGAGGACAGATCAGCAGGGATATCGCAGAAGAACTGCAGGATCAGGGATATGAAGCATACAGCCTGAAGGGCGGTTATGTAGGATGGCTGATGGCAGATATGAAGAAAAAGGAAGCCGATGATGTCTGTGAACATGTGGAGCTTAGTATCCGCAAGAAGTTCAAAAAGAAGATCTGGTCCAAATTTACAAAAGCTGTCAGAGAATATGAACTGGTCAAAGAAGGTGACCGAATCGCAGTATGTATTTCCGGTGGAAAAGATTCAATGCTGATGGCAAAGCTTTTCCAGGAATTAAAGCGTCACAACAAGTTTAACTTTGAAGTAAAGTTCCTGGTGATGGATCCGGGATACAGTCCGGAGAACAGGAAGGTTATTGAAGAAAACGCAAGGAAGATGAAGATTCCGATCCAGATTTTTGAATCCAATATTTTTGAATCGGTATTTGAGATCGAAAAATCACCGTGTTATATCTGTGCAAGGATGAGACGTGGATATCTTTATAATTTTGCACAGCAGATGGGCTGCAACAAAATCGCACTGGGACATCATTATGATGATGTGATTGAGACGATCCTGATGGGAATGCTCTACAGTGCACAGGTGCAGACTATGATGCCGAAGCTTCACAGTACAAATTTTGAAGGGATGGAACTGATCCGACCGATGTATCTGATTCGTGAGGATGACATCAAGGCATGGAGAGATTACAATGACCTGCATTTTATTCAGTGTGCATGTAAGTTTACCGATACCTGCACAACCTGCAACAATGAAGAAAATCAGTCAAAGCGTATGGAGATCAAAAAGCTGATCGCAGAGCTTAAGAAGACGAACCCGTTTGTGGAGGGCAATATTTTCAAGAGTGTGGAAAATGTCAATCTGGATACGGTTGTCGGCTACAAGGCAAAAGGTGTAAGACACAATTTCCTGGATACTTACGATGATTAAAAATGACTGGATGTGCCGGAGGCGTATCTGAGATAGAAAGAAGAATGAAATTCCCGTCGGGCAGGTACAGGATCTGCCCGGCGGGAATTTTGAGATTAAATGACAGGAATATTGACCTGTACCAGAATTCCTGACGTTGATCAGGATAAAACGGTTTCCTGCTGGTTCTTGATATCGTGGTAAATAACAAAACGTCCACGTCCGTTGTGCTTAGCTGTATACAGAGCATGATCAGCAAGGCGGTATAATTGGCTGAAAGATTCAGCATCCGTTGGAGCAACAGCACAGCCGATACTGCAGGAAAGTTTCCGGCCATTTAGTTCCGGGATATCTACATTTTGAAGATTTGTATAGAGCTTTTGCAAATGCAGATGGATACTGTAATCCAGACGTACATTTTTCATCAGGATCATAAATTCGTCACCACCGACACGACCGATGATATCGGTTGTCCGAAACTGTTCTTTCAGAAATCCGGCAAATATTTTCAGTACCTGGTCACCGGTTGCATGTCCATAAGTATCATTGATCTGCTTGAAATAATCCATGTCGATCATCATTAAAGCCTGTAAATCTTCAAAATCTTTTTCGCGCAGCCATTCGGAAATCGTGTGTTCTGCATAAACTTTGTTCAGAAGTCCGGTCAGAGCATCTGTATGCGCCTGGCGAAGAAGCGAAGTCTGATTCTTCTGGTTGATCTTCCAGAGTGCGAAGATCAGAAGCAGCACAATGCAGATAAAAAAGGCGAACAGAATGATTTCAAAGTTGTTGATAAAAGCAAAGTGCTGACGGGCTTCGACAGCAGGAACGATATAGCAGAGCATCCAGTCGTTGTACTTTAGTGGCTGGTAGGAAATATAGCGTGCATGTGATAAATCTGCTGTAATCTTGCGGCAGTTTGCGTGTCCTTGCTTAAAATCTTCCTGAAGGGTAGCGCCATCTTCCGAGGTCTGAAATACCCAGTCAGAGGAAGAAGTAAAAAAGTTCTCCCGGATTTCGTTGTGAGTAGATTCAATGGAAATAATGTTGCCGTCCGAGTCTGTGATAAATGAGTAGCCGGAACCGGAATACAGATCCTCAAAGAGCATGGTAGTCAGTTTCGCGACATCGATGGAACCTCCAAAAACACCGATAATATTCTGATCTTTGTCATAAACAGGAACTGTGAGGACAACGAGGGTTTCGTTGTCTACGCTACTTGACAGAGGAGAACTAAGGACGCGTCTGCCTTCCAATGTCTTTTGAAAATAGTCCCGTGAACTTGCATCGGTATTCTTTCCATCGCTGGAGTGTCCGATACCGTCTGTAGAAAAAAGCATAAGCCGGTGAAAGGAGCTGGAAGAAGCCAGTTCAGCAAGAAGCTGAAGATTATCGCTACTGAACAGATCGGAAGTTGTTCCGAAGTATGCAGCAGGACTCTCCAGGAATTCATATTCTTTTTCCAGAACCAGTTCCAGGTGATCCTTTTGCTGCAGTGTGTTTTTTTGGATAACGTTCTGTACACTTTTATCAACGCTCTGTTGTACAAACCAGAAAAAAATCAGAAGTGTGAACGTCATTACAATCAGGAACGAAATGACAGCCGTTCCATATTGCATCAGTTCATGACGTGATATTTTTTTCATGTAAGCCCCCCTTATTTTGTACGTTAACAGATGAATTATCATTTTTTTAATTATAGCATGGATTTAACGAAATGTCATTTGAGAAATGTACAAAATGTATAAAACTTAAATAAAAAAAGGAATGAATAATGTAAGATATTAACAAATACATTACATTATTCATTCCGATTCTATTTTGCGAGTCTGTAAATGGCGTCCAGATAAATCTTCATCCAGATATCAAGCTTGTCAAGTTCCAGATATTCATTGGTCTGGTGCATCAGATCCGGCTGATCCGGTAAAAGTGCTCCGAAAGCAACACAGTTATCCAGTGCGCGCGCATATGAGCAGGCTCCGTCAACCAGAGGCATAGCAGATGAATCGCCAACAACGGTACGGTAGGATTCCAACAATGCTTGTACAAGGAAAGAATCTTTTGGGATATGAATCGATTCTGTGGCATTTGGATTTTCAAAACGGAATCCGGAGCCGCTTAAATGCTTCTGGATAAGCTCCTGTACCTGCATGCAGCGGTAAGTGACAGGAACACGATTGTCAATAGAAAAGATGACTTTATAATCCTGTACTTCGACCTTTCCTACATTAAAACTTAATTTACCGGAAATTTCATCGGAAAGATCAATTCCCAGTCCTTTGCCGGTCAGATCAAAACCGATGTACTTCATATAGAAGGCAGCGATTTTGGAAAGCTCATTTTGAAGTGGTAATTCAGAAACAGCTTTCATAAGTCCGCTGATCGCATTGATTCCGGTAGAAGGATGGGCGGCATGTGCGGCAACACCTTCTGCAGTCAGGCGAAGAGACGAGTCCATTCTGTCCAGTCGGAAATGGCAATTCGTCTGTGTCTCCCAGGAGAGAAGATTCTTACGGATCACAGCTTCCATTTCTTCGGGAAGCAGAACAGATGCGTGATCTGCAACTGCATTAAAAGCGTTTCCGCCGGATAGAACAAGCTCTTCCGTGATATCTGTTACAAGTTGATATTGGAAGACACCCTTCTCGGCATAAATAAGTGGAAATACAGCATCCGGTGTAAAAGACATCTGTGGAGCAGGGATTTTCTTTTGATTGAAATAATAATCCATGCATTTCCAGTCGGTTTCTTCATTGGCGCCAACGATGAAACGAATTCTCTTTTGCAGAGGAAGTCCCATTGCTTTCAGAATCTTTACTGCGTGCAGGCAGGCGAGAAGAGGACCTTTGTCGTCAAGAACACCGCGCCCGTAAAGCTTTCCGTCTATGATTTCCGGTTTGAAAGGATCACAGATCCAGTTTCCGCTGCAGGGAACGACATCTACATGCCCAAGGATTCCCAGAATTTCATCCTGTTCTCCATAATCGGCATGTCCTGCGTAGTTGTCAAAATTTTCAACTGTAAGTCCCATTGAATTTGCTATTTCAAGAAAACAATCGAGAGCCTTTGCAGGACCTGCACCGAAAGGCATTCCTGCCTCCGGTGCTGCTTCCACACTGTTGATCGATACCAGTTTTATGATATCCTGGATCAGACTTTCCCGATCTGCTTTTATTTGTTTTTCAAAATCCATAACTGGCTTCCTCCTGTCTGGATAAGGTATTTATACATATAATTGAATGATTAGCATGATCGCACTGAATACGGTTGTCATACCCATAAGAGGCATGATAAATTTCAGCCATTTGTCATAGGTAACATCAACCATTGCAAGGGATGCAAGGATCAGTCCGGTCGGTGTGATGAAGGAAATCAGTCCAAGACCGTATGCGTATGCTGAAACGATGACGGATCTTGATACCCCAACGGTGTCGGCGAGCGGTGCCATGATCGGAATGGACAGAACCGCAAGACCGGATGAAGAGGAAATGAAGAATCCAAGTACGATAAATACCAGCATCATAAGGATGATGAACAGGATCGGATTCATGCCGCTGATCGCTTTTGAGAAGAATTCAAGGATCGTATCAGAAATCATACCATCTTCCAGAATGACATTGATACCACGGGCAACACCGACAACCAGGGCAACACCCATCAGATCGGCAGCACCACCGATAAACTGATCCATAAAGTTCTTTTCGCCGATGCCGGAGGTAAAGGCGAGCAGGACCGCGCAGGCAAGGAAGAGAGCGGTCATATTATCAAACCACCATCCCTGTGAGACAAGTCCCCATACGAGTACACCAAAGGATACACCGAATACAAGGAGCGAAAGTTTCATTTTACCTGTAAATTCCGGAACCTCTCCCTGATGACCGTATTTCTGTAAATGGTATTCATACTGGTCATAGCAGATAGATTTAGACGGATCATCCTTTACCTTCTTTGCGTAACGAAGAATATAGATCAAGGTGATGATGATTCCGAGCACCAGTGCGATACCACGGATTCCCATTCCGTCAGCAAGGCTGATTCCGGCTGCGTTTGATGCATTTCCTACGGAAAACGGGTTAATGGTAGGGAACATGGTTCCGATGGAAGAACCCATATAAATGGCAGCGATACAGACCATAACATCGTATCCGGCCGCAAGGAATACCGGAACAAGGATTGGATACAGAGCAATGGTTTCTTCGGCAAGACCAAAGGTTGTTCCACCTGCCGCAATAATAATGGTGATCAAAATAATCAGGATATATTCTTTCCCTTTTGTGACTTTGGAAAGAGCGGCAATTGCTGCATTGAATGCGCCCATATAATTCAGGACACCGATACATCCGCCCAGAATGAATACGAAGAGGATGATATCAATGGTATCATATACACCTTTGATGGCAGCGAGAAGGATTTTGAATACTCCCTGTGGCTGTTGTTCTACTTTTTGATAAGTTCCCGGAACGGCAATTGGTTTGCTGATGCTTCCATCCAAAAATTTGTTCAGATTACCGGTGACACCAAGTTCATCCAGCGTTTCCTGAGTGGGAGCCATTTCTGTAACGTCACCATCCGGTGTAGTGATTTCAAATACATCATGATCTGCGTTGTAGGTTAATTTGGAATAAAGTCCTGACGGTACGATTGCGGTTAAAATAGCGGCAAAAATAAGGACGATAAATAATACGGTAAGCGCAGAAGGGAAAGAGATTTTTTTCTTTTTCATAATCGGTACCTCTGTTTTCTATTCATTTGCAAATATTTTTACAAGTTCTACGATCACACGGACAGCAGCTTCCATGCCTTCTATGGTCACATGCTCTAATGGTCCGTGATAGCCATGACCTCCGGTGCCAAGGTTTGGACAAGGAAGTCCTTTGAAAGACAGCTTGCAGCCATCTGTGCCGCCTCTGATCGGAGAAATATCTTCCGGGACATTTGCGTTTGCACAAGCCTGTCTTGCGTAATCGATCAGATACATATGCTCTTTAATAATACATTCCATATTCTTATATTCGTCTGTCAGAGTCAAAGCAACTGTTCCCGCTCCCCAGAGCTCATTTAAGGTTTTTTCGATATGGCGGAGTGTATTTTTTCGAGCCTCAAAGCTGTCTGTATCATGATCGCGGATAATATATTCAGCGATGGCATATCCTTCGTCGCCGTGAATACTCAGAAGATGGTAAAATCCTTCGTACTCTTCGGTATATCTCGGAATCTCATATCTTGGAAGCATATTGTTGATATCTGCTGCTATGAGAACCGCATTGATCATGACATTTTTTGCAGATCCGGGATGAACATTCTTCCCGTTGATTTCAAATTTTGCTTCACAGGCATTGAAATTCTGGTATTGGATCTCGCCTTCTCCATCTCCGTCCATTGTATAGGCAACTTCAGCATCAAAAGCTTCAAAATCGAAATGAGCAGCACCGCTTCCGCATTCTTCATCCGGTGTAAATGCTACACTGATCTGACCATGAGGAATCTGCTCTGTCTGCAGGATTTCCAGCAGCTGCATGATTTCTGCAATACCGGCTTTGTCGTCTACTCCGAGGATGGTATTTCCGTCAGAGGTAATTAAGGTACGTCCCTTTAAAGCTTTTAAATGTGGGAAATCCTTTGTGGTAAGAATTCTTCCACTGTCTCCAAGGACGAGATCTTCACCATTATAATCTGGTGTACAGACAGGATGAATTTCTCCTTCGCAGAATTCCTGAACGGTATCCATGTGTGCAATAAATCCCAGTTTTTTTCTGGTCTCATAACCGGGAGTAGCCGGGAGAATTCCATAGACAAAACACTTGTCATCCAGAATCACTTTGGTAAGTCCGAGATCTTTTAATTCATCGGCAAGGATTTTCGCAAGATTAAACTGACATGATGTAGTTGGAACCTTATCACTGTTTTCGTCACAAGGTGTTTTGATGGAAATGTATTTTAGTAATCTTTCTTCAACTTCCATTTGTAATCCCCTTTCATTTCTTCCTTGATTTTTAGTTACACAAATTTATGAGTTGATTGTGTTTGACAACCTCATTTTATGCGGATTAAACCAAAATGACAAAAGAGGTGTGTTTTATTGACAGGAAAAAAATGAACGTGTTATTATTGAAATAATAGAAAAAACATGCTGCAAAATACAAATTTGGGAAAATGCGACAAAATTTATGCACATGTCATAAAAAAATTGATTTAAAGGAAAGAAAATTGGTATGAATGTAGATGAAAGGGTAGGTCAGAATATCAGAAAATACCGTATGGCGTATAATATGACCTTAAAAGAACTGGCGGTACTGTTACATAAGAGTGTGTCGACAGTTTCTAAATACGAAAAAGGAGATATTTCATTGGATATGTCGACATTTGTGGAGCTGTCACGGATCTTGAAAGTATCTCCGCTGGCAATTATTGGGGATGAGACTGCAAAAGAAGAGGAAGAATGCCGTTATGCAGAGAAGATCGAAAAATTGTATATGTATAGCTATGATGCAATCGGGAAGGTGATCATCAAAAGTGTGATCGAACAGCAGGTAGTTGAAGGAAATGGGAATCGATATAAAGTACATCTTTTTAATGATGTAAGTGAGATTCGGGAACCGGGAGATTGCAGTGGACTTTATACAGGAGAATATGAGAAAGAAGGCTTTATCGGAACCTATATGCTGCATAATCAGGCATTAAAGTCGGAGCATATCATGATTTCCTGTGTTAATAATCTGGTAAATCCCGGGCAGCAGCTTGCACTGGTATCGGGGCTGTCGAATTATACGATGCTTCCGATTACCTTTAAAGCAGTAATTTCAGAAAAAGAGATCGTGAATAAAGAAAAGCTGATGAATCTGCTTACCTTCAATAAAGACGATATCAAACAGATGAAACAGATTAATTATCTTACAATACAGAATATGAAGTAAAGAGGAGTAGAAAATGACGAAAAAACAAAGGACATTGGAAGTAATCGAACGCCTCCGAAAAGAGTATCCGGATGCAGACTGTACTCTGGATTATGATCAGGCATGGAAACTTCTGGTCAGTGTGCGTCTTGCGGCACAGTGTACGGATGCAAGGGTAAATGTAGTCGTAGAAGGTTTATTTGCAAAATATCCGACAGTAGAGGCACTTGCAGAAGCAGATGTAAATGATATCGAAGAGATTGTGCGTCCTTGCGGGCTTGGAAAAAGTAAGGCACGGGATATCAGTGCCTGTATGAAGATGCTTCGGGATGAGTATGGCGGAAAGATTCCGAAGGATTTTAATGCAATCTTAAAGCTGCCAGGTGTTGGGAGAAAGAGCGCGAACCTGATCATGGGAGATGTATTTGGTGAGCCTGCGATCGTAACGGATACCCATTGTATCCGTCTGGTGAACCGTATTGGACTGGTAGACGGGATTAAGGATCCGAAGAAAGTAGAGATGGAACTCTGGAAGCTGGTTCCGCCGGAGGAAGGAAGCGATTTCTGTCACAGACTGGTGTACCACGGAAGAGAAGTCTGTACGGCAAGGACGAAGCCGCACTGCGACAGATGCTGTCTGGCGGATATCTGTAAGAAGGTCGGGGTAGAAAAATAAATGCAATATACAATTCCGGATTATTATAAAGAGTTCACCTGCATCGCAGACAAATGTGAAGATACCTGTTGTGCAGGGTGGAAGATTGTAATTGACAAAAAATCACTGAATAAATATAAGCATGTGAAAGGAAAATTCTGGTTTACGATGTTGAAATCCGTGGACTGGATCCGTGGCATTTTCAGGCAGGATAAAGAAAAGCGATGTGCATTTTTAAATGACTGTAATCTGTGTGAGATGTATGCGAATCTCGGAGAGAAAAGTCTGTGTAAAACCTGCCGCCTGTATCCGAGACATGTCGAGGAGTTTGAGGATGTACGGGAGATTACCCTGTCGGTATCCTGTCCAGAGGTGGCAAGGATTTTGATGGAGAAGAAAGAGCCGGTCCGTTTTCTTACTTATGAAAAAGAAGGAGAAGAGGAATACGAGGAATTTGATCCGTTTCTGTATTCTATGCTTGTAGATGCGAGAGATGCAATGCTTGAAATTCTGCAGGACCGGGAACATTCATTAAAAATAAGAGTGGGACTGATTCTTGGAATGGCGCATGATCTGCAGGGCAGATTTAACCGGGAACAGTTATTTTCCTGCGAGGAAGTCATTGAACGTTATCAGACAAAGAGTGCCAGAAAGTTTGTACGGAAACTTTGGAAAGAAGAAAAGCCGTCTGTGCAGGAAAGATGGGAGATGGCGCATAAGATGTTCCGGGAACTTTATGAATTGGAACTTCTACGTGAGGACTGGGATATGCTTCTGATGGAGAGCGAAGAACTTCTGTATTCACATGGAGCAGATGCGTATAAAGGAATCTCGTCTGACTTTAAGCGGTGGGCGAAGGAAGAGAGCAATATCCAGATCCAGGCAGAGCAGCTGCTGGTGTATTTCATTTTCACTTATTTCTGTGGCGCAGTTTATGATGGAAGGATTTATGCGAAGGTGCAGATGGCAGTAATAAGTACTTTCCATATTTATGAGCTGTGGAAAGCACGGTGGATAAAAAATGAAGGAGAGCTTACACCAGAAGAGATCGTAGAGCTGGTGTACCGGTATTCGCGGGAGATTGAGCATTCGGATAAGAATCTGGAGCGGATGGAAAAGATGATGCTGCGGGACAGGCTGCCGTGGTATAGGGGATAATAAATAGATGCGTGGTGTGTATAATTAGAATAAGGGAGTTTTACTTTATAACTGATTTCAGTGATAGAGCAAAACTCCCTTATAATTTTAGTCTCTATGCATAGAGAACTTATCCATATCGTAATTCTTCAGATTATCAAGAATTCCACGATCGTCAGCCTGAGAGATCAAGGCATCACGGTTCTTCTTGGAAGCCATCTGGTCATTGAATGAACTTGGACCGCCGACACATCCGCCGTCACATGCCATGCCTTCGATGAAGTCTTCCGGAAGACGTCCAACCTTCATGAGAAGGAGGGCTTTCTTACATTCCTGAGAACCATTTGCACGACAGACTTTCGCATCGATGCAGTTGTCAGATTCTTTCAGACTTTCCAGAACAGCTGCTGTTACACCGCCGGAATTTGCAAAGCGTTTTCCGAAGGTAGAAGCGGTCTGGTTGTCGTTCGGACAGGCCTCGAGTTCAACGTCTTTTGCTTTCATGATCGCACGGATCTCGCTGTATGTAAGAACATAATCTGCATTTCCTTCGATCTGCTGATCGACAACTTCGGATTTCTTAGCAAGGCAAGGTCCGATAAATACAGTGATCGCTTCCGGATCCTGTGCTTTGATCATACGGGAAATTGCACACATCGGAGAAACAGTTGTTGAGATATTGTCAGCAAGCTGTGGGTAATGCAGGCGAACCATATTTACAAATGCAGGGCAGCAGGAAGTTACTTTTTTCTGCCCTTCTTTGTAAGCTTCAGCCCATTCTTCAGCTTCATAAGCAGCAGTCATATCTCCACCAAGTCCTACATCGTAGAAATCTACGAATCCGAGCTCTTTCATTGCTTTGCGCCAGCTTTCCATGGTAATGTCAGCACCAAACTGACCTTCTGTGGCAGGAGCAGCCATTGCGTAGATGTGTTTTCCTTCTCTTAAAGCATTGATTACCGGAACAATAAATGTTTTGGAAGCAATTGCACCGAATGGACAGCTGTGGATACATTTACCGCAGCGGATACATTTGTTTTTGTCGATTATGGAAATGCCATGCTCGTCGTAGGTGATCGCATCGACCGGACAACTGAATTTACACGGACGTTTTAAATGTGCAATGGCATTGTACGGACAGGCTTTGGCACACTGACCACATTCTTTACATTTGGATGCGTCAATGTGGGAACGGTAATGTCCCGGTTCAATTGCCCCAAACTTACAGGCATTGATACATGCCTTTCCAAGACAGTTCTGACAGTTCTCTGTTACTGTGTAGCTGGAGATCGGACAGTCTTCGCAGGCAGAAGAAATAACCTGGATGATATTGCCATCATCTTCCGGTCCCGGAGCTTTGCCTTCTGCGAGGCGGATTCTCTGGCGGATGATCTCACGCTCTTTGTAGATACAGCAGCGGAACTGCGGGGTCGGTCCCGGAATAAGCTTCAGCGGGAGGTGATCACGCTGTTCTTCAAGTTCACCTGCAAAAGCAAGCTTTGCTATTTCGAACAGTACGTCATGTTTGATTTTGATTACGTTTCCATCAGCATTCATAATTAACCCTCTCTTCTCTAATTGTTAAAAAATTCACTCTTCCTTTATTATAATTGAAACTACTATAAATGGAAAGAAGATTTCATGTTTTTAATGAGAAACATAGCGTAGAAGTTTGATGAGAAGTATGTTATGATGAATGTGCTATGTTGGGAAATATAGTGTGCCGCATATTTGGGGAAATAAGAGGCACCGGTATGAAAGAGAGGAAAGAAAATTGAAAGAGAAGAACAAAGCAAAAAACATATTGAAAGAGTATGCAACGATCACGGTAGGAATGTTTATTGTATCGGCATCAGTGTATTATCTGATGATGCCGAATTCCTTTGTTGTGGGAAGTATTTCGGGACTTGTCATGGTTCTGGCAAATTTTATTCCGCTGAAGGTTTCGACGATGACGATGATTCTAAATGTAGCACTTCTGATCATAGGGATTGTGTTTGTCGGAAAAGAATTCGGAGGTAAGACGGTCATTACATCTTTAATGCTCCCGGTTTATCTGCGTATTTTTGAAACAGTGACACCAGATGTTCCGCCGCTCACGGATGATATGTTTATCAATATGCTGTGCCATATTCTGGTGATCAGCATTGGACAGGCGATTTTGTTTAATGTCAATGCATCTTCTGGTGGGCTTGATGTTGTTGCAAAAGTTTTAAATAAATATTTGCATTTTGAAATTGGAAAGAGTCTTACGATCGCAGGATTTGTGACCGCTGCGACGTCTATCCTTGTCTACGACAGAAAGACACTGGTAGTGAGCCTTCTGGGAACTTATCTTTATGGGATTGTTCTGGATAATTTTATCGATGGTTTCAGTATCCGTAAGAGGGTGTGTATCCTGTCAAAGAAATATCCGGAGATCCAGCAGTTTGTTGTACATGAGCTGCACAGAGGGGCGACTCTTTATCCGGCAGTCGGAGGACTGGGCAATCAGGAACAGACAGAAGTGGTTACAATTCTGGAAAAGAGTGAATATGCAAAGCTTCTTGCATTTATCCATGAGACAGACCAGAGTGCGTTTGTTACGGTATCAACTGTCAGTGAGGTAATCGGAGAGTGGAATAAACATAAAAAGAACCGTTTGAGAAAAGCGGAGTAGTCGAGGAAATTTATGAGAGAAACAGTATTATTATTTAATATAAAAGATAAGAAGCGTGCGCAGGAGCTGCAGATGATCTGTATGTCACTCAGGATTCGGGTGCGACTGATAAAAAGAGAAGAGTATTTTCAGACGGTTGGTGTACTTGCCGGAATGAAAGAAGCGTCAGAGACAGACAGGATTTATGCGGGTGAAGAGCTGGCAGATGAGATGATGGTATTTGCCGGAGTGACAGGCAGCCATCTGGATCAGATTTTATTTATGATGCGAAAGAAGGGTATGAAACGTATTGATTATAAAGCGGTTCTGACAGACACAAACAGTCAGTGGACTGTGCCGGAACTTTTTAAAGAACTGGAAAAGGAGCATGCGGCGATGCATCAGCTTTAATTTCACAATTCCGGTTATGTAAGCAGTGCACAGGATCTGGATGAAAATTACGTGATCGACAGTGGATTTGCAGGAGTCTTTGCAGAGTATGATGCAGCCCATAACTTGCTGGCATCTTATACGATGGACGTGGAAAAATTTATCTACAGAGTATATAAATATTCTTTTGACGGGTATTATTTTGAGTAGCGAAAGCATTTGAAGAAAGCTGTCTGTGATAGAAAATGCAGGCAGTAAAAAGGAGCTGGAACAGGCATGTTGGTTTTGCCGAAGTCAGCTCCTTTTCTTAGGTTGCTTTTCAAAAGTTTACGGGTTATAATGGTCAGAGAATGGAAAAATTAAAGGAGGTTTTTTAAAATGTCTACAATACCGGAAAGACTTGAAAAATTGCGTGCAAAAATGCAGGAAAAGGGAATAGATATTTATATTATTCCGACTGCAGATTTTCATCAGAGCGAATATGTGGGGGAGCATTTTAAAGCAAGAGAGTATATTACCGGATTTACGGGATCTGCAGGAACAGCAGTGGTTTCAAAGACAGAAGCACGCCTGTGGACAGACGGAAGATACTTTATCCAAGCGGCAAAGCAGCTGGAGGGAACAACAGTAGAACTGATGAAGATGGGACAGCCGGGCGTTCCGAAGATTGGGGAATATTTGGAAACAGCTCTGGCAGAAGGCGAAAATGTAGGATTTGATGGACGTGTTGTTTCTGTAACAGAAGGAGAAGAATACGAGAAGATCGCATCTGAGAAGAACGGAAAGGTCGTATATGCATATGATCTGATCGATGAAGTATGGGAAGACCGTCCGATTCTTTCAGAAGAGCCGGTATTTGAACTGGAACAGAAATACACAGGAGAGACTGTGGAGAGCAAGCTTGCACGTACACGTGCAGCAATGAAAGAAGCAGGTGCGACAGCACACGTTCTTACCACACTGGATGACATCTGCTGGACACTGAACATTCGTGGAAATGACGTAGAATATTTTCCGTTGGTTCTGACCTATGCAGTGATCAGAATGGACAAGGTGGATCTTTTTGTAAATGAGAAAAAATTAAGCGATGAGATCAAAGCACATCTTGCAGCAGACGGGGTTATTCTGCACCCATACAATGATATTTATGAGGACATCAAAAAGGTTGCAGCAGAAGAAGTCCTGATGGTAGATCCGGGAAGACTGAACTTTGCACTTTACAAGAACATTCCGGAGAATGTGAAGAAAGTGGAAGAGAGAAATCCGGCGATCTTATTCAAATGTGTAAAGAATCCGACAGAGGTCGAAAATATCCGTATCGCTGAGATCAAGGATAGCGTGGCTCATGTCAGATTTATGAAATGGCTGAAAGAAAATGTTGGCAAAGAGACGATCACAGAGATGAGCGCTTCTGACAAATTGGATGAGTTCCGTGCTGAGATGGGTGGATTTATCCGTCCAAGCTTCGGACCGATCTCTGCATTCGGGGAGCACAGTGCGATCGTACACTATTCTTCTTCACCGGAGACCGATGTAGAGCTTCATGAGGAAAGTTTCCTGATGACGGATACAGGAGCAGGATTCTACGAAGGATCTACTGATATCACCAGAACATATGCTTTTGGAGAAGTTTCACAGATCATGAAAGATCATTTTACACTGGTTGCGATCAGTAACCTGAATCTTGCAAGTCCGATCTTCAAGAAAGGCTGCTGCGGAATGAACTTTGATTATCTGGCAAGAAAGCCGTTTTGGGACAGAGGACTGGACTTCAATCACGGAACAGGACATGGGGTTGGATACCTTCTGAACATCCACGAGGGACCGGCAGGCTTCCGTTATACTTACAGAGCCGGTGAGTCTGATGCATTCCAGCCAGGTATGGTCATTACGGATGAACCGGGAATCTACATCGAAGGATCTCACGGTGTGCGTCTGGAAAATGAATTGCTTGTCTGTGAAGGCGAGAAGAATGAGTATGGAGAATTCCTGTATTTTGAACCGATTACTTATGTGCCATTTGACCTGGATGCGATCAATCCGGATATCATGAATGCAGAAGACAAGGAACGTCTGAATACTTATCATGCAACTGTATATGAGAAGGTGTCTCCTTATCTGAATGATGAAGAGAAAGAATGGCTGAAGAAGTATACGAGAGCGATCTAATAAATATGGTAATAGGAACACATATGTCGATTGCGAAAGGGATTGTGAAGACTGCAGAGAATGTGGTGAAGATGAATGCAGATACGATGCAGATTTTCAGCAGGAATCCGCGGGGATCGAATTATAAGGATCCGACGGTGAAGGAAGCAGAGGAGTTTCAGAGGATCAGGAGAGAGGCCGGTTTTGGAGCGATTCTGGCGCATGCACCTTATACGATGAATCTGGCGAGTGCGAAGCCGGAGGTGTATGAATTCGCCTGCACGGTGATCCGGGAAGATGTGACGCGGATGGACAGACTGGGGATTGAGAATCTGGTGTTTCATCCGGGAAGCCATACCGGAATTGGCGCAGAAGCAGGAATTCAAAATATCATTGCGGGGCTTGACCAGGCGATTACCGGAAAAGAGAATATTACGGTTCTGCTTGAGACAATGAGCGGAAAAGGGACAGAGATTGGCTGGAGATTTGAAGAGCTGAAAGCAATCTGCGACGGGGTATCACATCCGGAGCGGATCGGAATCTGTCTGGATACCTGTCATGTGTTTGCGGCGGGATATGATATT
>OGWV01000282.1_pt1 | contig 29333 bp, 23 predicted proteins | sample 1576081 | NCBI WGS metagenome assembly OGWV01 (sample SAMEA3541541, study PRJEB24748) | human gut metagenome | biome: human gut; feature: human-associated habitat; material: faeces | place: China | collected 2012 | reverse complement strand
CAGGGTCAGGTCGCTCGGTAGCGCGAAGCAAGCTAAGCGATAAAGTGTTTTCCGATCAGCTGTCATTCCATAGAAAGAAAACAGATAAAGACCACAGAGTCCTACCAGAGCATAAATGATTCTGGAAATCCAGCTCATGCTTCCAAAAAGGAGGGCCACAAGGTTCAGATTAAAAAATCCGATCAGTCCCCAGTTTAGAGCTCCGATGATAGAAACTGTCAGCGCAAAACAATTTAGAAATTTATTTCCCATAGATGATCATCCTTTCATTGTTTTTGTAATCTTTAGTATTTCATAAAGCAAAAAAAATATTCGCAGTAGATTTACTGCGAATATTTCATAAAAATTTATTGAACTTTTAAAATCTGAGAAGTAACGGTCCCACCGCCAATAGCATAATTATCGCTTGCCTGAATAGTTACGTCAGATTTGTCTTTGAGGGAAAATACCTGACATACATTTACTGTCTGACCAGGATTTACCTCGGATATGAACTGATCTACAGAAGTATCATCCTCAGCAGGAAGGGTGATTTCCAGTGTCTGTCCATTCTGGATCGCCTGAAGACGAACATCTGTCATAGCACTGGAAGGTGAACTGTTTTTGTTTGTGTAATCGTAATAGATCAGGATGCAGGGATTTCCGGCATAATCATTGGTAACACGACAGCTGGTATAATGAATGGCGAATTTGTCAGTAGTCATATCAATAGAACTGTCGGAAGTCGGTGTGGCTGATGAATCAGAAGTTCCGGACTCAGAAAGCGGCTGCGTGATCTCATCCTGCACATTGACAAAGTTAGCAGACATGATCTTAACTGTCTCATCATCCAGAGAGACGATCTTCCATTTGCCGTCAGCCTTGATAAGAGGATAACTGATATCCGTTTCTGTAAACTTATCTGCTACGGAACCTGACTTCTCTTCAAGAAGAGCGGCAAGTTTCTTCTGGGTTTCTTCTGCTGTTGTTGTCTCACCTGCGAATGCGGAAGATGCAATCTGTTTAAAAAACTCAGGGACAGCTTCTTTGTAAATATCGGAGCCATCAATATATTTGATATGTGCGGTTACAGTTGCAGTTCCATTCTGGATATTGAATTTGGTCTTACGGATTTCAAAAGTCATCTTCTGATTGATGGCTTTGAAGAAGTTGGTGTAAGCTTCACTTGTGATATCGGCATTGTCCAGTGCAGACATATCATTGCTCTGCAGAAGATTTTTCATACCATCAAAGTTCATCATCTGAACATTCTCAAGATAGTTTCTGGTTGTGGAGATCGGTTTCTGTCGTTCCATAAAATAGTAGGCTGCTGCACCGGCAACTGCAAGAATGAGTATGATCAGAAAAACGACCAGTCCTGTTTTTCTTTTTTTCTTTCTGGGAACGTTGAGTTCTTCTGTCTCAGAAACAGAAGAAGTATCAACAGTTTCTGGCTTATTATTATTTTTTTTCATTAGAGCCTCCTTTTTTCTTATTATAGCAGAGGGGAACCTTACTTGACAAGGATAATTACAGGTCATAAAATAACCTTAACATTACAGAGAAAGCAGAGGGGGATTTCTTTTTACGAAGAGGAGGAAGTGCTTATGGTAAAAAAATACGAGGATTTTTTCAGATCAGAGGCAGATGGGCTGGAAATTTCTGCTCTGTGCATTTGTCCGGAACAGAAACCGTACAGAGCAATCATTCAGCTTGTTCATGGAATGTGTGAACATAAGGAACGTTACATACCATTTATGGAATATCTCGCAGAACAGGGATTTGTGACAGTAATCCATGATCACAGAGGGCATGGCAAAAGCGTCCGTACCAGAGAGTGCATCCGGCTTTAATTCCCTGAGTTCCTGAAGATATTCTCTGACACCCGGAAGGTCTCCGTTGTGTGCAAGAATATTCACTGTGACATACACTTTCACCCCATGCTCGTGAGCAAAAGCGATTCCCTCTGCCATATCTTCGTGGGAAAAATTCTTAGCCTTGGCACGAAGTCCGAAGGCTTCCCCGCCGATATATACTGCATCCGCACCAAAAACAACCGCGATCTTGAGGACTTCCAGGCTGCTGGCCGGTACTAATAATTCAATTTTTCTCATAATTTCCTCTTTTTACACTAAGTGAAATTCCGTCTCCCAGCGGCACAATGCTGGTAAGAAGCTGTGGATGATGTTTCAATTCATAGAGGTATTCCCGCATCCTTTTGTAGATCGTGCGATTTCTGCGTTCTACAAGATAGTGTGATTCGATCAGTTCTCCTTCCTGAAGCACATTATCTGACAGAAGAATTCCTCCCGGTGCAAGCAGACGTACCACCTCGGAAAGCCAGTGAATATACTGTCCCTTGGCCGCATCCATAAAGATCATATCATATCTTCCGGAGAGTGTCGGAAGAATCTCTCCCGCATCTCCTGTAAGAAAGGTGATCCTGTGCTCCTTTCCTGCCCTGCGAAAATTCTCTCTGGCGATCGGGATTCTCTTTTCATAATTCTCAATCGTTGTGATGTGCATATCCGGCTGTCCGTATTCGCACATAAGAAGCGTGGAGAAGCCCACAGCTGTCCCCACCTCCAGAACCTGAAGCGGCCTTTTGACTGCCAGAAGTACTTTCATAAAGCTCTGCATTTCCCTGCGTATGATCGGAACTTCATTCTCCAGTGCATACCTCTCCAGTTCTTCAAGAAAAGGTGTGTTGCCTGTATCCAGAGAATTGATGTATGTTCGCATTCTCTCTTCTACGATCACGAAGCAGCTCCTTCCTGCTCTGCATCTCCTGCAAGGATACCCATGATTCGGTTCGGTGTATACGCGGTACTTAAGAATTTATCTGATCGCACAGATTGGAAATGTGGAAAGTGGTACAGATAAATTTGAATCTGCGCCATTCCTTGTTAATATTCCATCTGAAATTAATGGGAATGTAGAATATAATGTAACGATAGAGCCAAAAGCTGAATGGGTTTCACCAGAAACACCACCGAACAATCCAGATAAGCCTAAGGATCCGACACCTTCAAAACCAGATAAGCCAAATACTATTCAGAAAATAATAAATACGGTAAAAACCGGAGATACAACAAATATAGTTGCATGGTTTTTAATAGCGATTGTTAGTCTTGGTTTGATTATAGGATTCTATAAAAAGAGAAAAATGAACTAGCCATTATTTAAAGAAAACTGATCCATTGCGGTGGAATCAGTTTTCTTGTGTTATATGGTTTAAAACGTTTCTAATATTAATGTTGAAGTGGTGGTGCAACGGTACGATTGATATCGTTGTTTGATATTTGAGGAGCATTGAGCAGTGCTGTGAAATTCTGCTGGATGATATCTAGTGTCTTCTGTTTTTTCTGCAATTCCTGTTTTTCTCGGACAGTAGCAACCTGTTCAGATTCAAGATTTTCTATTCTATTCTGGATTTTATTAGAGCTTGGGATTTTGGTAACACCGAGATCCTGAAGCTCTTTTTTTATATATTAGGAAAGTCCTTTGTTTAAAGCAGAGGTAAAAAAATGCTTCATAAAAAAAGAGGCATAGGAAATAGACGATTGTTAGAAAAGATAAAAGCCTTCTTCACCAAAATCGTCATCATCATCAAATTCATGAAGAAAATAGTCCATATCCAAAAGGTCATTGTCACTCATGAGTTTGATATCATGGGCACTCATACCTTCAGGATGATTTTCATCAATCCCCGTTAATTCACGGAGAAGATGGGCACAGCAGACTGCATGCTGAATATCTGAATAATTCCAGTAGGAAGCTCAGCAGTCATGCATGGCAATCCCTTTGAATTCCGGGAGAACACCGCATTGTTCCATGCCTGCACTTCCACGTTTGGGACTGATATCAAGATAGGTGTATTCACAGTTTGAGGCATCATGAACTCACCAGAGTTTTTTATCCACTCTGGTTTCTGTTTCATCGAAATGTCCAAGTGCGGAACCAATCAAAAGTTATATTCAGAGTATGCAGACACTACTTTATTATTCATATTTAGAGAGAAAAAGTCAGATGTATATGACTATTATGAAGTAAGATACGGAAAAAATAATTTTATGCATTTGGCAGGAATAAAAAGTAAAACATTGAGTATAGTTGATTTTTATACGGCTTGTGAGAAACAAATAATAAAAAAGGAAGATTGCAATCCACGAAGAAATGCAAATACTATGTATGCAAAAATAGCTGTTATGGAACAAATGTTGGATTTGAGAAATAGCAAGTGCTATAAGATAGGTACAAAAGATTTAATTACGATATAGTATATTACAAGAGTGTGATATTAATTTCTCTAGCATAAACTGGTAAAGAAAAAATAGGATGAATAAAAAAGAAAAAGAGGTCACAACCGAACTAACTCTGTTGTGACCATCCTATCATTCCCCGAAAAGATAGCATGTTACTATAGAAGATGACTATTGTTTAATTCAGATCTGCTGTCATTTCTGCAACCATGACTAGATTATCGTTCGTACTCTGATCCATATCTACAACCTGCACATGAATCTGATCTGTATCCGTCTGCTCAAACTGCATCTTGATCTGGTACACTCCATTTTCCGGATCTGTAAAAGTACCTCCGAATTTCTCGAGTGCATTTCCATCTGCATCCGTAATAATCATCTGTACATTTTCATATGTTTCCGGCACCTCAAGATAAAGGTAGGTGGATGCTGGCACTTTTACAATCTTACTCACTTTGAATCTATTATTCTCCGCATTTACTTCATATGTCTGGTTGTTGCTGGCATCCGTATTCACTGTGAATTTGAGATTCCACTCTCCGCTGATCAGATTCTCGCCCTCCACATACTTGGTTGTGCTCAGCTCATTTTCTCCCTTTCCATAGAGCTGGGTAAACTGTATGTCTACCGTTGACTGATCTGAAAATTCCTTTTTCTTCAGAAAATCTGCACTGATGTGTCCAAGACCTACAAAGCTTCCGTCCTCCGCTTTTTCCAGACAAAGTTCTGCACCGCATTCCACTCCGTCAACCTGCACTCTTTGACTTTTATCCGGCAGCAGATATTTCTTCTGATTGATCTGCTCATTGTCTGTAGTAGCTGTCATCGTAAAATACATTTCATATCCATCACAGTATGCATCGGATACCGTTACTGTCACGCCGTTATCTTCTGCTTCTGATCCCGGAGTCTGCACATTTACAGAATGATCTTCAATCTTTTCATAGGCGGTCTTATCTTTCCCTGCATACGGATCCTTCGCCCTGTTTTCCTGCATTTTTGCAAAGACATCTCCGATCACCGGGATATTCTTCGCCAGTACCGGATTGGAATAAAGAACCGTTCCTGATATAGCGATCACCGCCACAGCTGCCGCCGCTGCTGTCCACACTTTCTTTCTCTTCTGATTCCTGTTATCTGGCTTCTTCATTCTAAGCTTTCCTTGTCCGATTTCTTTATATGCATCTTGAATCTTTTGCTCTACAATCTCTGGAATTTCTAAATCTTTTTTCAAATCCTGTTTCATTTTCTCTTCAAATGACATTCTCAAGCCCTCCTTTTCTGCTCACGTTTTCTATTTTTGTCTGAATTTTTGCTTTACTCAAATTGAAATTCCGGGTGTTCTTTCAGATAGAGTTTTTTATATACTCCTCGCCCTCTGGAAAGTCTTGTCTTCACTGTATTTTCATTCATCTGCAATATTTGACTGATTTCCCGGATGCTCATCTCTTCTACATAATATAAAATCAATACAACCCGATATTGCTGTTCCATCTGGTCTAACAGCTCTAGAAAGTCTTCGTTGATTGTCGCTGCTCCCAGTGGTGCTGCAATCTTTTCTTCTGCTTTCTTTCCTTTTATATCTTCTGCCCCATAATACGCTTCAATACCGACTACTTTCTTCTGTTCCCTAAGCATCTGATTACAATTATTAATCAATATTCTGAGTAGCCATGTCTTAAAATACTGTGCTTTTTTTAATTCTTTCAGCTTTTCATAGCAAGTGAGGATACTTTCCTGAATTGCATCTGCTGCATCAGAATCGTTTTTTAAAATACCGATCGCTACTTTATACATGGCCTGCTTATTTTCTTCTATCAATTCCACGAACGCCTGATCATCTCCCCTCTGCGCCCGCTTTACAAGAGATTTCATTTTATACGCCACCTTCTTTCAATTGTTTTTAAGCTCCATCTCAACCGATTGATACTTATTAGATGAATTTATGGTGTAAAAAGTTTCAAAAAGAGAGAAAAAGCACCTGTCAAAGAATCTTTGCGTGTTACTGTTCACACGATGTGCGACCAGCAACGCATCTCGCCATTTTAAATCGCCTTTGGCGATGGGGCGAGATGCATTCAAGTCAAAACACGCATCCTCCGTGTCAATCAGCGGAGTGATTGACACGGGAGTGAACAGTAATCTTTGCGCAACTATATACGCAATGTAATGTGATGATTGCTTTACTTTTAACATTATTTTTTGGATAATAACATTAAAGGAGGATTCAAAAATGGTAGAATCTATAGACAAAGAAAGAGTAATGGGGATAATAAAGCACGAAAAATCTGTTGTAGATTTTTTTACAGGTGCTGAAACCGGAATTATTGTATCTTGCTTATTTTCACCGAATTCATCGGTAAGAACTACGGTTATTATTGTTGGAATTATAATGGTATGTATTGGATGGTATAAAAAATCAAAGAGTGACAAAAAGGTATTTCAATATATTAAAGAACATGATTAAATGAACCATCCATTTTGAAGAAATCCTCGTCATTGACGGGGATTTCTTCATGGAAAGGCAAAGATCGTTACTTATAATTTTGCAGGATTTACATGAACCATGATATGCTTTACTTTAGGAAAAGTCTTTTCGATATCGTTATGCACTTTTTCGGCCACATCATGTGCATCCTGAAGCGTGATGGATCCGTCCAGAGCTATTTCAACATCAACGTAGATTTTATTTCCAAAAATTCGAGTTCGAAGTACATCAATCTTATGAACGTTTGGATTGCGCATTACGCAGTTGCGAAGTTGAGTCTCCATTTCTTCGTCACAGGAGTGGTCAACCATCTTGTCGATTGCATCTTTGAAAATATCAGAAGCAGCCTTTACGATAAATACAAAAATCACTAAGCTGGCAATGGAATCCATGATTGGAAAACCAAGTCTTGAACCGGCGATTCCGACCAATGCACCAATGGAAGAAAATGCATCAGAACGATGATGCCAGGCATCAGCCATCAGTGCACTGGAATCGATTCTTTTGGCGTGATATCTGGTGTACCAGTACATGGCCTCTTTGCTGATGATTGAAATTATAGCGGCAATCAATGCTAAGATACCAGGCGTTTGTATGTTGTCAGAATTTCCCTGCAATATCGTTTTGAATGCTTCAATTCCGATTCCAAGACCTGTAATGAGAAGAACAATCGCAAGGACAATTGCAGCTACACACTCTAGGCGTTCATGTCCATAAGGATGCTCTTTGTCAGGTTTTTTTGATGCGAGTCTGATTCCAATAATAACTACAAATGTACTGAATACATCTGATGCGGAATGAATAGCGTCACTGATCATCGCGTTGGAATGCGCAACAATTCCGGCAAAAAGTTTGAGCAGAGATATTTCCCGGTGCAGCGCGATTTGATTGCCGATATCGATCAGATGCTCAACCAAATCAGAAAACTCAAGCCCTATCTGCAGGCGCGTGGAGAACTCGCCACCACTGCGGACGGCAAGATCAACGCTTTCGAATATCTGCAGAATCCCCAGCAGCTTGCCAAGTATGAGCTTCTCAGCAACTGCATCGCCTGTGGCACTTGCGAAGGCAGCTGCCCTGTGTATGCGGGCGGCGAAGCGTTCATCGGACCTGCAGCTCTTATCGCGGCGTCTCGTTTCATCAACGATTCCCGCGACGGTCAGGCGAACGCACGCATGGATGCCATTGATTCCGCCGATGGCATCGCCGCATGCCAGTCGGTCCGCGCATGTACCCGCGAATGCCCGCGTGGCATTGACGTCGGCGAGGAAATCTGGCAGCTGATCGCCCAAGTCAAGGAACGCTGAACCCATGGATAGAACGTCATATACCAATCTCGCCAAGTCATGGGAATACGTTGAGGACCATGCGTTCTCCCGCCAGTCAACCGACTTGAATGCTATTCGCACCCATGCTGAAGAAGCAGGCATTCCGCAGGGTTCAGCAGCCCAAGCCGAGCTGTTGCGCATGCTCGTGCATATGGTGAATGCGACATCGGTGATTGCCGTCGGCACCGGTTCCGTGGTGGAAACGTTGCAGCTGGTCAACGGTTTGGATAATTCCGGTCAGCTTACGGCGGTTGATTCCTCTTCCCAGGGTATTGCGCTGATTCGTACGTTGTTTAATCGGCTTTCCGACGAGACACAGACCACGCTTCGCGCCGTCAACGCTCCCGTCGACGTGTTTTTGCCACGTCTGAATGCAGAAAACTACGATTTGATTGTAGTTGCCGGCGACGCGGAAAATTACGGCGCTTCCTTCGAGCAGGCTCCCCGCCTGTTGAAGAAGCATGGCGTAATCGTGTTCACCGATATTCTTGCTTTTGATTCAGCCACGTCCGCAGGCGGCGTTTTGAATCCCGCCAATCGTGACGCCAAATCCATTGCCATGCGTGGTTTGCTGGAAACCGTGGAATCCGATGAGCGTTTCGTCACTGCGCTCACCCCGACAGGTACAGGTTTGCTCGTGGCCGTCAAGCGCTAGAGTATGCCGTTCCCAACGGCTTACTGGCTTCCCTACTTTTTTGCAAAAGCCGACGCTCATCATGTAATGGGCGTCGGCTTTTGCTACGTTCTGGCATATGCGCAGGATCGCTCTATGTCAGAACACCGTTATTTGGTCTTTGGACGCGCGTCGATCATCTGGCTGACCACAACAGTGCCGTCTTCCAACACGGATTCCACTTCCCCAGCAGCATCCTCGTCAGCAGTATGATGCTTATGCTTCGAGGATGCGGCAGCGGCAAGCTCAAACTTCTTGGATTGGCGGCTCAGCAGAATGCCGGAAATCACCGCCGCGACTATGGAACCGACCAACACACCGAAACGTGCTTCAGCAGACAGTTCGGCATCCTGATATGCAAGCGAGGAAATCAGGAAAGATACGGTAAAGCCGATGCCACATGCGCAGGCCGCGGGGAACATGTCGCGCACACGCAATCCCTTAGCCATTTTCAATCCGGCCACATGCGTGGAAAGCCATGCCGTGATCATAATGCCCAACGGCTTGCCGACCACCAGAGCCACCATAACGGCAACGACGACCGGCGAAATGAACAGGGCCAACGTCAACGATTCAAAATGCACACCAGTGGCGAACAAGGCGAAAATCGGCAGAGCCAGCAACGCGGAAAACGGCTGCAGCTTGTCCGCATAGCGTTCGGCGCGTGGGGTTTTCTCTCCGAAACGCTCATGAGCCGGCGTGAGCAATCCAACAAGCACGCCAGCCAAAGTAGGATGCACACCAGCTTCGAACATCATCACCCAAGCCAGAATGCCGACAATGGCCACGGCAAGCCATGGCACTTTGCGCATACGCACCAGAAAATACCATACGACAGCGCATACGGCGATGCCGACGAACCAGTACCATGCGTTCACCGAAGAGAAGAACACCGCGATCAGAATAATGGCCAGCAGATCGTCCACTGTGGCAAGCGTCATCAGGAACGCGCGAATGGAGCCCGGCAGCGCTTTGGCGAACAAAGCAAGCACAGCCAAAGAGAACGCGATATCAGTGGCCGTAGGAACCGCCCAACCATGAGACATCTCACCAAAGGTGAAACTCGTTCCCGAAGCGATGACCAACGGATCGGATCCGAAACCGGAGAACAGGAACAATACCAGCAGGAACAACACCGGAGGAGCCATCATACCGCCCACAGCGCACAGCATCGGCACTGCAGCAGCCTTGGGGTTCGATAGCGAACCTGTGGCGAGTTCCTGTTTCAATTCCAGTCCGACAGTCAGGAAGAACACCGTCAGCAGACCATCCTGCACCCAGTGTCCCAATCCCATATCGATATTGGTGTAGGGAATGGCGATGCGGAAATTCTCCAACTCTTCGAACGCATGCGCCGTGAACGGCAGATTGGCAAGCAACAGACCTGCGAGAGCGAAGCCAAGCATAATCAGACCAGATATGCGGTCGGAAGCGGCTATGTATCGTATTTTCGCCCAGAGTCCCTGCTTACGTTCGGTCATTGCTCTCCCGTCTGTTGCCGCGAGTATCCACGGCCCGCCATTCACTTAAGAAAAGCGTCTGCGGCATTGGCACGCGCAGACGCTTCAATAGCGGTTCCAGTGTACCGAAAGGTATCGGCGTTTATGTTTCCAAACCGTCTTTTTCACTGGTGTTTACGGTTTTATTCGGCATGACGGCTTTTCTTGTACCACACCGTTCGCTCGGAGAGAAACCGAACGTATCTCGACAACAGCCGCTTTACATAAGCATTCTGGTAGGTTTGCGAATCGCATTGATTCGAACACTATTCACGGCAGCGCCGCCGTTACTTCCAGAAAAAAGAAAGCCTCCTCCGCATTTCGCGAAGGAGGTTCATGTGCGCGAGACAGGATTCGAACCTGCGACCTGCTGATCCGTAGTCAGCTGCTCTAATCCGCTGGGCTACTCGCGCAACGTTGCTTGTTTTTGGCAACTCGAATAAGATACACCCAAATGCCCTTGAAGCAAAATCTCGGCGTGTCGCGCCTGTTTTCGCGGATTTCGCACCGGCATCCATACCTGCTTCAACCCTACGAAATCTGAACTCTCGCACATACGACGCGCAACACGCCGAATGCACTACGCGGCACGTCTGCGAGGAATCTCCTCCGTGGAAACCTTCAATAGTTTCGGAGTGCCGGAACCATTGACGGACGCCTCATCCACCACCACCTCCGATACGCCAGTCACGCTTGGTAGCTGGAACATCGTGTCCTCCAAGGTTTTTTCGATAATCGATCGAAGGCCTCGGGCGCCCGTGCCCCTGCGAATCGAAGTAGCCGCGATCTGCCGCACCGCCCCCTCGGTGAACGTCAACGTCACCCCGTCAATCGCAAACAACTTCTGATACTGCTTGACCAGCGCGTTCTCCGGTGCGACCAGAATGCGCGCCAAATCATCCTCCGTAAGCTCCTCAAGCACGCTCACCACCGGCAATCTACCGATGAATTCAGGCAATAAACCGAAATCGGCAAGATCGTCGGCCGAAGCCTGGGCAAGCAGCTCACGATTCGGCACCTCATGATCATGCCACGCGGCACCAAATCCGCTTTCACGAGCGCCCAAACGCTGCGCCACAATATCGGCAAGCCCGACAAACGCGCCGCCGCAGATAAACAGAATGTCACGAGTGTCGATCTGCACCGTCTCCATCTCACGATGCTTACGCGAGCCCTCCACCGGCACGGATGCCACAGTACCTTCCAGAATCTTCAGCAGAGCCTGCTGCACGCCCTCACCGGACACATCTCGCGTAATAGACGTGTTCTCGCCGCTCTTACGCGCTATCTTGTCGATTTCGTCAATATAGACGATGCCCTGCTGCGCTCGCGCCACATCGCCGTCAGCGGCCTGTATAAGCCGTTGCAGTACGGTTTCCACATCGTCGCCCACATACCCCGCTTCAGTGAGTGTGGTGGCGTCGACGATGACGAACGGCACATTCATGACCTTCGCCAGTGTCTGCGCAAGATACGTTTTGCCCACGCCGGTCGGCCCCAGCAGCAGGATATTCGATTTGGACACCTGCACGCCGGCCAGTGGATCGTCGCTCGCATGCGCCGCACGATCGCGCAATGCCGCGGATTCACGCATTTCCATATTGACGCGCTTGTAATGGTTGTATACGGCCACGGAAAGCGTTCTTTTAGCGGATTCCTGCCCGACCACGTAGTTGTCGAGATAGGCGCTGATCTGTGCGGGTTTCGGCAGCTGCAATGTGTTCAGCTGGGCGTCTTTGACACGTTCTTCGGAAATGATGTCGACGCACAGTTCGATGCATTCGTCGCAAATGGCCGCACCTGATCCGGTAACGAGCTTACGTACCTGATTTTCGGTTTTGCCGCAGAACGTGCATCGTGACACTTCATCGTTGTAGCTGACCACTCGTCCCATTCGCACCCCTTTGTTTGCCGTACCTGCCATTGAGCAATCGCCATCATGCAATCATCATTGAAGAACAGCATACCCCTGCCAACGCCCGGCAGGGGTATTGATTTGTGAAGATGCGACTTCAGATGGAACCTCGCATATGCGCCGTTCAGCTACGGTGTTCCAGCACTTCGTCGACAATGCCGTATTCCTTGGCCTCAGGTGCGGTCAGGAAGGTGTCGACCTCGATGTCTTTGCGAATCTTCTCCACATCGCGACCGGTATGCTTGGCCAGCGTGTTCTCAAGCCATTCACGCATACGCAGCATTTCCTTGGCTTGGATTTCGATTTCCGTCGCCTTGCCGAAGCCCTGATCGATGGCCGGCTGATGGATGAGCACGCGCGCGTTCGGCAGCATCAGACGCTTGCCCTTGGCTCCGGCGGCCAGCAGAATGGCGGCTGCGGAAGCGGCCTGTCCAAGGCATACGGTCTGCACATCCGGCTTGATGTACTGCATGGTGTCGTAGATGGCGGTCATAGCCGTCATGGAACCGCCCGGAGAGTTGATGTACATCATCACATCACGGTTCGGATCCTGGCTTTCGAGCACCAGGAGCTGAGCCATAATGTCGTCGGCGGAAGTGTCGTCGACCTGCACGCCCATGAAGATGATGCGGTCTTCGAACAAGCGGGTGTACGGATCCTGCCTTTTGAAACCGTACGGGGTCTTCTCTTCGAACTGCGGCAGAACATAACGGTTCTGCGGCGCGAAAGCGGCTTCGCGGGCTGCTGCAGCCTGGAAACCAACCACTCCGGTCGGTCCTGCGAGACGCTCTGCGCGGGCTACGAATCGGGATTCTTCGCTTGCCATGTTCACTCTCCCTTGGTGGCGTTCATCGTGTCGTGCGTGGAAACGAGCTTATCCACAAAACCGTATTCCAGCGCTTCCTGCGCGGTGAACCAGTGGTCGTACTCGTTGTCGCGGTAGATTTCCTCAACGGTATGGCCGGTCTGTTCGGCAGTCAGCTCGCTCATGGTCTTCTTCATGTCCATGATCAGTTCGGCGTTGATGCGCACGTCGGTGGCGGTGCCGCCGATGCCGCCGGACGGCTGGTGCATCAGCACACGGGCATGCGAGGTCAGGAATCGCTTGCCCTTGGTGCCGGAGCTCAGCAGGAACTGGCCCATGGATGCGCACATGCCCAAGCCGACGGTCGCCACGTCAGGCTCGATAAGCTGCATGGTGTCGTAAATGGCCATGCCTGCGGTGATGGAACCACCCGGGGAATTGATGTACAGCCAAATATCCTTCTTCGGATCTTCAGCTGCCAGCATCAGCATCTGTGCGCAGATGCGATTGGCCATTTCGTCCTTGACTTCCTCGCCCATCCAAATGATGCGGTCTTTCAGCAGACGGTTGAAAATCGGATCGGCGGGTCCGGCCGGCATATCTTCGCCGGCCATGACGGGCAGGGGTGCACTGAGGTTGCTCACCTTGTCTCCTTTTCCTATGTTCTCTATAGTTTCACAGCCTACCGCTTCGAAGCGACGGGTGGTGAAATTGCGCTCACAGTGGAGTCTTCACGCTAGAACAAACCTTACTTGACGATGGTGTTGTATTCGGGAACGCCCATATAGTTGTAGCTCACTTCCACGTTTTTGGCCGATGCCGCGGTTACGTTGGTATACCACAAAGGAATCACCGGCAAATCCTTCAGCAACACACGTTCGCTCTGCTGATACAGGCTCACGGCCTTGTCCAAATCGGTCTCCGCAGCCGCCTGGTCAATCAGCGCATCAAATTCGTCGCTCTTGTAATCACCGTTGTTCAAACCCTTGCCGTCCGCTGCCGATGAGTCGTATGCCTGCACCAGATAGCCTTCCGGATGCGGATAATCGGATTGCATGCCCGATTTGAATGCCGCGTCGATGGTGCGCTCCTGAATGGCGCTGCGCAGTTCCTTGGACGTGGCGAACGGATAGCTTTCCGCATCGATGCCAAGCGCGTTGCGAATGGAATTGGCCGCAGCCTCCACCCACTCCTTATCGGTGCCGTCTGCACTGTAGGCGATGCGGAACGTTCCGCTCCATGGCGAAATCGCATCCGCCTTCGCCCACAATTCCTTGGCTTTCGTCTCGTCATATGCGAGCACGCCATCCGTGTCGAGATCGGTGTCATATCCCTTGATCACCGGCGCAAGGAAATCGGTGGCGGGCGTTACCGTGCCACCGAAAATCGCATTGGCGATATTCTCACGGTCAATGGCATGCGCGATGGCTTGACGCCGATACTTGCCTTCCTCACCTTGGAAATGATCAAGATTCTGCGAAATCGTAAATGCTGAGAACGACGGTCCAGGCTTGCTGACGGCCGTGATGCTCTTTTCGTTCTGATAGGTTTTCAACGCGGAAGTCGGAATGGCATCAAGCACGTCAAGATTGTCTGCCAGCAGATCCGAATAGGCCGCGTCAAGGCTTTGATACACCTTGAAATCGATGCCGGCGTTCTTGACTTCGCGCGGCCCCTTGTAGGAGTCGTCTTTTTCAAGAATGATTTCTTCGCCGCTTTTGTACGCCTTCAGCTTGTACGGACCGTTGCCAATCGGCTTTTGCCCGTATTCCTTGGGATTCTTGATGACTTCGGATGGCATCGGCAGAAACGCGATATCTCCGATTTTGTACAGGAACGCCGAATTTGACGCTTTGAGCTTGACCTTCAGCGTAGTGTCGTCGACCACGGTAAGGCCTGACAATTGCGCGGTTTTGGAACCACTTGCATCCTGCAGCTCATCGTAGCCCTGAATATCTTCGAAAATGGAGGCTCCGACCTGTCCATTGGCAGCATTGGCCGCGAACGACCAGCTTTTCGCGTACGTGTCGGCGGTGATCTTCTCACCATTGGAGAACGCCAGATTCGGTTTAAGTGCGATGGTGTATTCGGAAGCGTCGTCATTCGGCGTGATCGATTCGGCCTCGACCAACGTCTCATTACCTTCCGCATCGAAAGTGACCAGGCCGTCATACAGCTGGCTGACGATTTTCCAACCGGCCATATCGCTGGTGTCACTTGGCAGCAAGCCATTCGATGGTTCCGTGATATTGACGCTGACCACCTTATCGGCACTGGTGACTTCCTGCTGGGAATCCTTCGCCTCCACGGATCCGCAGCCCGCAAGCAGCGCAACTATGGAAAGCGCCGCCGTAATCGGCTTGAGCAGACCGGTAGTGATGCCGCTATACGGGTGTTGTAGTCTCATTGCTGTCCTCTCAATAACACGGTAGAGACAGCATAGCAAGCCGATATTCCTTGACGGAACGCTTTCCTCACTTTACGCTACAGGCTTTTTCTATAGCCTGCTATTACGTTTCGCACCAATACGGAACGCCGCAATCAAGCAACAGATGGCAATGGCCACGATACCAATCATGGTAGCGAACGTCCAGCTGCCACCGACAGCCGTAGCGTGACGGAACGTGGTACCCCCCTCTTCGCCTGCGCCAGCCTGAGCCACCGACAGAATCGTGGAGAACAGCGCGGTGCCTGCCGCGCCGCCGAACTGCAGGCAGGTGTTGAACACGGCATTGCCGTCCGGCATGAACTGAGGTGCAATGTTACGCAACGCATTGGTCATGATATTGGAAAAACCAAGCGAATAACCAAATCCGAAAATGAAGTAGAAACCGGCAAGCGTGACGGGTGTCAGTCGCATGGAAAATACCAGCAGCAGAATCGGCCCACAAATCGCGGCGAAAAACGCGCCGAGAATCGGACGCACCGGTCCGAAACGGTCGTACAGCATACCTCCCACCGGTGCGAAAAACGCGCCGATCAGCGCACCCGGCAGCACCAACGCGCCGGACAGGAACGCGCTGGTTCCCAACGAAAGCTGCGCCACATTGGTGATCACATAACCGAAACCGATGCCGACGATCGGCAGCAGCATGTAGGCGATCAAATGCAACAACACCATCGGGTCACGCAGCCAGCCCAAACGGATCAGCGGCGAGAACGAACGCTTCGACGACCAGCCGAAAAACAGCAATGCCCCCAATCCAACGATCAGACTCACCACGGCGAACACTGCCGACACCGTGGCGCTGCCGCCGGAAACCGCGGCGCTGACGGCCACTCCAGCTTGGTTCAGGAACATCACCAATCCGCACAATGCAAGCACAATCGACACGAACTGCAACGAATTGAGACGCGCCTCTTCCGTCGGGCGATGCTGTTCGACGCATTTTAAACCGACCGGCAACGAGACCAGCAGAATGATCGGAATGACAATCACGAAAATCGCACGCCATGGCAGAATGCTCGACACCGCGCCACCAACGGTCGGACCAATTGCCGGAGCGACGGTAATGACCAGCGAACCGACGCCCATCAAACGACCGACTTTGCTCTTTGGCGACTGTTCAAGAATGATGTTGATCATCAACGGCGTGGCCACACCGGAACCCATGCCTTGAATCACACGGGCAATGAGAATGACCGGGAACGCATGACCGACGATCATAATGAGCGAGCCGAGCACGGCAAGCGCCACCGCGGCAAGGAACAACGTGCGATGCTTGAAACGACGGTTAAGATACGACGACAACGGCATGGTGGCGGCGACCACCAGCAGGTAGATGGTGGTGATCCACTGCACGGTTGCGGTGTCGACGTTGAATTCCCGCATGAGTTGCGGGAAAAGCACCGTCATCACGGTTTCGGTGAGAATGCCGATGAAGGCGAGGGAGCCGACCGCCACGATGGCTCCAATGAGCTTGCCGGGAATGCGTTCGTCTGAAATCGCCGCTTCCTGAGTTCCGGCGTTTGTCGTAATCGCCTGCGATTCAGTGGCTGCAGTTGTTGTAGTAATGTTCCGTTCTTCCATAATTCCTTATCCGCGCACTTTTTCCTACGGCCCTGTGCGATGCCGTCTATGATTCATTCGTATGAAAACCACTGTGTAGTGTAATGGAAGCCCTGACCTAGATGGGAACGGCATGCGTAAGGCTGGACGTACCATTTCGGCACGTCCAGCCTTACGCAAAGGGAATCAGAAACAAATGGTATGAACTGGAGCCGTTCCTCCTATTCTTTCTTGTTGAAGGCGGTGACCGCACGCTGCAGCACCACGAAGATCAGGATCATCAGGCCGACCACGATGGTGGTCCATTCGGCCGGCACGCCGAAGTCGGAGGTCAGCGGGTCGATGGTGGAACGGACCAGAGCGCCGATGACGGAACCGAGCACGTAGCCGAAGCCGCCGGTGACGATGGTGCCGCCGATGACCACGGAGGCCACAGCATCAAGTTCCCAGCCGACGCCGACCGTGTTGATGGAAGAGCGGATGTTGGCCGTGTACACGATGGAGGCGATGGAGGCCAGTGTGGCGGAGGTCAGGTAGATGACGTACTGCGTGCGCTTGACCGGCAAGCCCATGAGTTCCGCGGAGGAGCGCGAGCCGCCGATGGCGTAGATGGTGCGTCCGGTGCGTGTATGGTGCAGCAGGATGTACCCGAAGATAACCACGAGCGCCGCGACGATCACACCGACATTGATGTACAGATCTTGGGAGATCTTCGGATTGTCGATGATGGTGATCTTCTGCGAAATGAAATCGAAGTTGTTATTTTCGGGGAAGGTCTGCGCCTTGGTCGAAATGATGGATGCGATGCCTCGCGCCAGGAACATCGAAGCCAGCGACGCGATGAACGGCTGCATGTTGAATTCTTCGATCAGGGTGCCGGTCAATAGGCCGAACGCCACGCCGATGAGAATCATGACGACCATGGCGAGCGGAGCCGCGACGCCTGCGTTGGTGAGTTTCACACCGACGACCGCGGTGATGGCGACGATGGCGCCAACCGACAGATCGATGCCGCCAGTCAATACCGGAAGCGTCATAGCCACGGCCAGAATAATCAGGTAGGCATGGTCGATGAACAGGGACGACACGAATCCAAGACGCAGGTAGGTGCCGAACAGCGCCTGACCCATGATGATCATCAGAATGAAGATCACCACTGCCGCGATGGTTGGAATCATCTGAGCGTCAAGACGACGCCGAGTCGGTTTCACGGTCTTCTTGACCTGAGTAGCTGTTGCAGAAGTCATGCTGCCACCGCCTTAGTTTGCGTCTTCAGCGCGCACTTACGTTTTATTTCCGCGCCAAGGTTATGAATCTTCGGAGCCTGCATCACGCAGATCACGATCACCACGACGGCGAAGAATGCCGGTGTTGCGGCGGAATCGATACCGAGGGTGATGATGGTCTTGCGGATCATGGCGATGATCACCGCGCCAAGCGCGCTGCCAGCCAGGGAGAACTTGCCGCCAAGCAGCGAGGTTCCGCCGATAACGACTGCGAGGATGGCATACATTTCAAGATCCTGCCCGGTCTTGACCACGTCGACGCGCATCACGGATGCGGTGGCGAACAGGCCTGCCACGGCTGCCAGAAGACCGGAAATCGCGTATACGAGGAAGAGGATCTTCTTCGGCTTGATGCCGGTCATGCGGGAGGCTTCCGGATTGATGCCGACGGATTCGACCATCATGCCCATGGCCGTTTTGCGGCACAGCAGGCCAATCAGCGCGACAATGACCAATGCGATGACGAAATTGGCAGGAATGCCCAGAATGAAGCCGTTGGCCATCCATTTCAGCGGCGCGCCGCCTGCAACGGAGCTGGCATCAGTGTTCTGGCCGGAAGTGATGACCTTGGCCAATCCTCGACCTGCGAGCATCATGATCAGCGTGGTGATGAACGGCTGCAGTCCCAGAATGGAAACCAATGCGCCGTTGATGCAGCCGACACCGAGGCCGATGAGCAGTGCGAGGAAAATCGCCAGCCACACGTTAACGCCGGAAGTCAGCATCTGCATGGCCGCCGCACCGGCAACCGCCATAACGGAACCTACGGAAAGGTCGATGCCTGCAGTGGAGATCACCAATGTCATGCCGGTGGCGATCATGAGATAACGCGCCGATTCCTGCAGCATGGTGATCAGCGGTCCCGAAAGACCTCCGGTGTTCTTATTCCAGCTCAACGAGAGGAATTGGTGATCGGAGATGGTGCAGATGACGATCAGCACAATCAGTGCGACCACAGACCATGTGAGGTTTGACGACAGCAGCTTCTTGACGAGGGAATCGCCGTCCTGCTTTGTTTTCTTGTCGCTCATCATGCCTCCTTTCCTGTATTGACGTTCGTGTTCGCGATGGTTTGGACGATGGTTTCCTGGGAAACCGTGTTGTCATTGACGAGTTCGGCGATCTTGTGGCGATCCTTCAGCACTTCGATGTCGTCAGAAAGCCTGACCACCTCTTCCATTTCGGACGAGATGAACACCACACCCATGCCCTGAGCGGCAAGATCAAGCACCACCTGCTGGATTTCCGCCTTGGCGCCGATATCGATGCCTCGCGTCGGCTCGTCCAGAATGAGCAGGTCGGGATGCGTGGCCAGCCAACGTGCGATCAGCACCTTCTGCTGGTTGCCGCCGGACAGGTTCTTGATGAGCTTGTTCGGATCGTTCGGACGAACGTTCAGCTCCTTCATGTACTTGTCGACGATCTCGTCGGCTTCCTTCTTCGGAATCGGCTTGAACATGCCTCTCGTCGCCTGCAAGGCGATCAGAATGTTCTCGCGGACCGTCAGATCGCCAATAATGCCTTCGTCTCGACGGTTCTCCGTGGAGTATGCGATCTTGTTGCGCAATGCCGTGTACGGATCGGAGATACTGGTCTTCTTGCCTTTGAGCTCGTACGTACCGGAATCCGGCTTGTCCGCACCGTACAGCAGTCGGCCGAGTTCGGTTCGTCCGGATCCCAACAGGCCTGCGAAGCCGACAACCTGACCTGGGTAGATATCTAGGTCCGTAGGATTGATGGTGCCTTTCAGACCAAGCTGCTTGACGGAGACGATGGGCTGTTCACCTTCAGTCACATCACGATGCGCCTTCTTGGCGCCGATCTGGCTCAGCTCGTCCGCGCTCTTGCCGATCATCATGCCGATGAGCTCGTCACGCGGAGTGTCCTTGGTCATGACTTCTTTGATGAACTTACCGTTGCGGAGCACGGTCAGGCGATCGGTGATCTCGTAAATCTGGTCAAGGAAGTGGGACACGAACAGGATCGCCACACCCGAATCACGAATCTTGCGCATGATCTTGAACAGATCCTGCACTTCGTTGGCGTCAAGCGATGACGTCGGTTCGTCAAGAATCAGCACCTTGGCATCGATCACCATGGCTCGGGCGATGGCGACCAGCTGCTGCATGGCGATGGAAATGGAGCTCAACGGTGCTCTCGGATCAAGATGATCCAGACCCATCTGGGCGAGGAATTTCTTCGATTCCTCATAGGTTTTCTTCCAGTTGATGCCCAGCGTCCCTCGCACCTCATGACCAAGCATGACGTTTTCGCCGATGCTGAGATTGGTGCACAGGTTAACTTCCTGATACACGGTGGCGATGCCCGCGTTCTGCGCATCACCGGTACCGGTGAAGGTTTGCGGCTTGCCTTCCACTTCAATGGAACCCGCGTTGATCCTGTACACGCCGGTAAGCGCTTTGATCATCGTCGATTTTCCAGCGCCGTTCTCGCCCATGAGAGCGTGGACTTCACCTGGATACAGACGCAGGTCGACGCCGTCCAGGGCCTTGACGCCCGGGAACTCGATCGTGATACCTTTCATCACGACGATTGGTTGCTTATCTACCATGTCTTCGCCTTACGAAAATTGTTATCGTTTTGTGATATTTGCCCAAGATGGAACGAACGGTGCATCGCGCTATGCGGTGCACCGTTCTTGGGCTATGTGAAAAGGAGAGATGCTATTCGGAAAGTTATCTGATCGGATCAGTACGCACGGGTACCGGCATCCAGGGCTTCCTTGGCGCTGTCTGCATCGAAGGTCTTGGATTCGATCTCGATATCGGATTCAACAGACTTGCCATCCAGATAATCCTTGACGGCGTTGGCAGTTTCCTTACCGAAGATCGGGTTGTACTCGATGACGTAGGAAAGATCGCCGTCGACCAGAGACTGCAGAGCGGCCTTGGTGCCATCGATGGTGATGATCTTGACCTTGCCCTTCAGACCAGCGGCATCAACGGCCTGTGCCGCGCCGAGACCCATCTCATCGTTCTGGGCGAAGATGAACTGCGGATTGTCGGACTTGTACTTGTCGAGCAGACCTGCTGTCACGGTCTTTGCCTCATCGGTGGACCAGTTGGCGGACTGGGACTCAAGCACCTTGATATTGCTTGCTGCCTTGTTATCCCAACCGGTGCCACGATCGGTCACCACGGACAGGCCTGCCGGTCCTTCCAGAATGAAGCCGTTGGCGCCATCTGGGAAGCTCTTGTTGACGAATTCAGCGGCCTGCTCGCCGGCCCAGACATTGGACGGGCCGATGTGCGAGACGACTGCCTTCTTTGCCGCATCGCTCTTGATATCGATGTTGCGGTCGACGGTGAAGACCGGGATTTCAGCTTCCGCCGCGTTCTCCAAGCAGTCATCCCAACCGGAATCGTTGGTTGCGGATAGCACGATCGCGTCGACTTCGTCGTTGACGAACTTGTTGAATGCCTGAATCTGCTTCTGCTGATCGTTGTTCTGCGTCGGGGAGTACACCAGATCGAATCCGGCATCCTCGAATGCCTTCTTCAGATCGTTCTCGTTGGCCGTACGGAAGCCGCCTTCCGGACCGACTGCCACGAAACCGATGGTCTTCTTATCGCTCTTGCTGGAGCTGGAATCGCCATCGGAGCTGCCGCCACCGCAGGCCGCCATGCTGGCCATAGCTGCCGCCGAAGCACAAATCGCAATAGCTTTCTTCCAATTCTTCATGAAAACTCCTCCTCGAGTATTTCTATTGATGGGCTTCCTTGCCATCAGTGTTTTCAGTATCGTTCGAACAATCCAAGGTCTCAATCCATAGCAATAACGTTTCGATAACAAGTCAATAACGAAACGATAACAATGGCGGAATTACAACTTTTTCACTATTGCACAGATAACGACGTAACTTGGGAATCAGCAATCGTCCATGCACCATCCAACGATCCGTCGACCGTTCTCGCCACTCCGAGATGGTCGAGTACGACAAGCCTGCGATATGTGCCGACTTCTCCTGTGGCCATATCGACCGCACCATTGTCGGGTAGCGCCTGCCTCGTTTCAGGACCAGGCACCATCTGACGTCGTCCGATCTGCGCACGCCCTCGCTCGTATTGCGTGGCATAGAGAAAAGTGACGTCGTTATAGAACGTCATCATCGACACATTGGACTGTGTGGAAACCAAAGCGAACGCTTGGGACAGCCCAGCCACGGAGCCATCATGGTCCCGGCATATCCCGATGATGGCCACACCCGACTGCGCTCCCCCATCCGATTCGATGGAGAATGCGATACGGTCCCCCTCAGGGGAAAGCCTCATGGAATGGAGCGTTTGTGCTGATACGAGGCCGGGAACGTCAAGGGTGAGAACCGTGCCGGCATCATCGACCATGATGTGCTTGCCAGATGTGTCGATGCCCCAAATCTCGGAGTCGTTTCCTTTGCAGATGGTTTTCATCATGCGTCCTGAAAACATCAATGCATGGGTGGAACCGTCCTCTGCGAGCCTTTTCACATATCCGTCACGACCAAGCACGGCTCCGCCCTGTTCTGAGAAAACGAAGCTTCGCACGTCCGAAAGATCCGTTTGCGCCACACGAATGGCGCTGTAGGATTTCAACGACACGATATTGCCGACGCTCAACGTATACATGGGATTCAGCGGAGTCTGCGCATCAAGAGACGACGAATCATCGGCATGCGAATAGTCATGGTTTCCAGACATCACCTTGATTTCCGTCTCGGCGCTGCCGTCCCCCAACGATAGGCGAATCTGCCTGACCAAAATGCCACGTTCGGCATCCGTCATTCGTTCCATCGCCGATGAGAGACTCATTTCCATCACCGAATCGCGCATCTGCACACCGTCGGGCTGCAACACGATCCGCTTGGTATTGGTGTCGCTTACCGCGCCTTCCAGCCATGCCGCATTTCCGGCAAGCAGTTCCTGCACGGCGCGCGTCCGCCAATCCCTCCAGCAAAGCCAACGAACATCGGGGATCAGTTCTTTTTCGGAAGAGCCCAACTGATATAGCGAAACCTGACGGTACACCTGCTCGAAATCGTAGGAGCTGATCATCACGCCTGTCGGCAGTTTGCTGATCCGCCATTGGCCACGCACTTTGGAGAGGGAGAAATCGTAGGTTTTTGTCCCTCTGCTCGCCACCGCCGTATACACGCCATGCGCATCCAGTTCCCCTTGTATCTGAAGGCTGACGCTCACCACGGTTTTCTGCCCGCCTTGCCCTGACTCCACCGTGCTGGCCTTACGCACGAATTTCGGCACGTCGGCATATACCGTAGTCCGGTTATCGGCATTCCACCTTGATGCGGCGCCATCGGTAAGGAACTGCTTGCCCGTGGCGAACCCGTCACTCTGCACTCCCGCAGGCATGGCGTCGAAAAATCCTTTGACGATGGCTTCCGGCTGCGCGTCATCGGCCGGCCCGTCGGGAGACGTGAACACTCTTCTTGTGCTTTGTTCCTCCGGGATCATGGTCTGCACCGGACCATCTTCAGGAAGTCCCAATATGCTCGAGCATCCGGCCAGATGCATCATGGAGCATCCCAGCAATACCACTAATGAGACCGCGGCAATCACACGACGAGTGTTTTTCGCAGTCATCACAGCCCCTCCACCATGGGTTTATTGGTCAGATAGTCCACGAATCCGTTATCGGCAACGCCAAAGCCTCCGACCACCCGCATATCGTCGCCATCGGTCGCGAATCGAATCGGAGCGTTGTTCATACCGCAATCGGCATCGTCCGGATTGCGAGGCAACGTCACCAAAAACCATGTTCCTTCACCCAGCCGCGATCGCACCGCAACATCACCATGATGCAGTTTCGTGTCAGCCAGTACGATGGACATGCCCAAACCGGTCCCTCCGGTAGTGCGCGCTCTGGAAGGATCCGCCCTCCAGAACCGGTCGAACATTCTGGAACACTGTTCCGAGGTCATGCCAACGCCGTAATCGCGCACGCTGATTACCACCATTCGCTGATTGGCGGCAAGACGGACCTCAACCGGCTTGCCCTCCGCGAAATCGATGGCATTAGCGAGAAGATTGCGTACGACACGGCTTATACGACGCGTATCGATTCTCACAAGCACTTCCACGTTGGGCATATGCACATCCAGTGGCACATGTTTGGTCTGGGCGATGACGGAAATCGCTTCAACCGACTGTTCGATGGGCTCGCGTATATCGGCCTCCACCAAATCAAGCGCCGCATACCCGGCGTCGAAACGCGAAATCTCCAACAAATCGGCGAGCATTTCCTGAAATCTGCGGATCTGGCCATCCAGCAATTCCACCGTTCTCTTTGTGGTGGCATCGTATTCGTCTTTGTGCATCGACAGCATGTCGGAGGCCATACGCATGGTCGTCACCGGTGTTCTCAATTCATGGCTGACGTCCGAAACGAAGCTGCGTTGCATATCCCCGGCTTTTTCCAGCTCTTCGATCTGATTCTCCAACGATTCGGCCATTTCATTGAACGATTTCTGCAGCACGCCTATCTCATCGGCCCTGTCCACCGTCACGCGGGCGTCGAAAGTTCCCGATGCCATGATTTCCGTAGCCAAGGCGACCCGCCGTACCGGAGTGATAACCGAACGCATGACCAGAAAAATGATCATCCCGATCAACACGCTCAACGCCACGCACACCATCAGCATGTTGATCTGGATCTGACTCAGCGCCTGCTGCTGCGATTGGTAGGAGTACAGTGCGAACACTTCCAATGAGCCCATGTTATTCGACGAAATCACCGATCCCAAAACCGCGCCGGGCGTACCTCCGGAAGTTCTCGGAATACGTACCGGCTGATAGTAGATCAATCCGGACGTATCGGCACGCATGCGGTTGCGCATAGATGACGACACCAGATTTAAATATTCCGGCTCCGTCGATACCGGCACGAATCCACGCTCCGCAGAATCCGCTGCATCACGTTCCATCAGGTACACGCCGACCAGATTGCTCGAACCATTGCTTTGCAATTCGGACGCCAGATTGCTCACTAACTGCTGGTATTGGTCCGTTCCAGTTAGATTCGAGGCATTCAGATGCTTCTGGACGCGCACAATCTGCGATGAGAAATCGCTGCGCGAGTCATCCGTCGCCTGCTTCAGCACGGATCCCCTGATGACGTACATGGAAAACAAAGACAGCAACGCGGCCGTCAGCAACACCACCAGCATCGACACGGCCACCGTTCTCGCCTGCAATGATCGGCGCACCTGCTGTCTGCCACGATGCCAGATACACCACACTCGATGGGTTCTCATCAGCATGGTTCGCTTATACCGTCGGGGCTACGAACTTGTATCCGATCCCGCGCACGGTCTGCACGATCCGCGGATTCTCCGGATCGGTCTCCACCTTCATGCGCAGCCGTTGCACATGCACGTTGACCAATCTGGTATCTCCGCCACTTTCGTATCCCCAAACACGTTTCAGCAAGTTCGCACGGCTCAGGGCTTCACCCGCGTGAGCCGCCAGCACGTACAGCAATTCAAACTCCGTCGGCGTCAGCTGCAGATCCACACCATCTTTGGTGGCGGTATGCTCAGCCCTATCCATTACGAGCGTGCCGCATTGCAATCGTTCAGTCAGGTCGCCCTCATCCTTGCCTGCAGGCACGTTTACCTTGGGCATGCGCAGCCGAGCCCTGATTCTGGCCATAAGCTCCACCACCTCGAACGGTTTGGGCACATAATCATCCGCCCCCGCTTCCAGGCCTTTCACCACATCGGTGGTGTCGGATTTGGCGGTAAGCATGATGATCGGCGTATTCGAGTTCTGCCGTATGCGTTGCGCCACCTGGACGCCATCCAAACCGGGGAGCATCACATCAAGCAACATCAAATCCGGCTGCAATGTCGGGAACATTTCCACCGCACGCCACCCATCCAAGCAGGTCACGGTTTTAAATCCTTCGCTCTCCAATACGATGGATAGCATCTCGCCCAAAGCCTGATCGTCGTCGACGATCATGATCAATCGTTGATTAGACTCATCCTGCATATTTCGCATTGCTTCGTCATTCCCTTCAACACTGCGTCCAAGTTTGCCCAGACTCGCCCTCCACGTTGAGCACGAACGTATGTTAACGTTCACTAGGTCAGCATTGTACACGGATATGGGTGAACTCGTCGGCGGCGGGAAGAAACGATCAGCCCCTATCACCGTCCTTCTCATGCAGGATTTTGCGAATTTTCTCCAGTCTCGGTTTGATCTCATGCTCGTAGCCGCGATCGTTCGGATGGTAGTATTCCCGCCCTGCCAGCTCGTCCGGCATGTATTGCTGCGGAGCCACGGCTCCCGGCCAATCATGAGCGTACCGATACCCCTCATGATTGCCCCAACTTTTCATCAGGGCGGTCGGCGCGTTCCTCAAATGCAATGGCACTTGGCCGATCAGTCCCGCGTCCACATCGGCGAGCGCACTGTTGATGGCGTTGTAGCCGGCGTTCGATTTTGGCGCGGTGGCGACGGCGAGCGCCGCTTCTGCGAGAATAATACGCGCTTCGGGCATGCCGATCATGGCTACGGCCTGCGCCGCCGCTACGGTTACCTGCAGTATTTGCGGAGCCGCCATGCCGACTTCCTCGGAAGCTGCGATCATAATGCGCCGTGCGATGAATCGCGGATCCTCGCCGGCGCGCAACATCCGTGCCAAGTAGTGCATGGTGGCGTCCGGGTCGGATCCACGCATGGATTTGATGAATGCGGAAATCACATCGTAATGGTCGTCGCCGTCTTTGTCATAGCGCACGGTGGCCACGTCCATGACCTGCGATACCACGTCGGGAGTGATGATTGGCCGTTTCGTACCTTTTTTGCGTGCTTTGTCTCCGGTAAGCGCCCCCGCGGCGGCTTCAAGGATCGTCAGTGTTTTTCGCGCGTCGCCTCCGGCCATACGCACGATTTCGTCAACGGCTTCGTCGTTGATTTTGACTTCGTTTTTAAGTCCACGCTCGCTTTCGATGGCCCTGTTGATGAGCGTTTTCAGGTCGTCGGGTTCCAGCGATTCGAGTTTGACGACCACGGATCGGCTTAACAACGGTTTGATGATGGAAAAGCTTGGATTTTCCGTGGTGGCCGCAATGAAAGTGACGTCACGGTTTTCCACGCTTGGCAGCAATGCATCCTGCTGCGATTTGGAGAATCGGTGCACTTCGTCGATGAACAGTACCGTTTCCTTGCCCTCCGCGACAAGACGATCATGGGCGCGTCTGAGTACATCCCGCACGTCCTTGACGCCGGAGGTGACTGCGGAAAGCTCTTCGAAGACTCGACCGGACTGTTTGGCCACAATATAGGCGAGCGTGGTCTTGCCGACTCCGGGAGGTCCAAACAGAATAATGGAGCTCGGCGCGGTCAGCGAGCCTTTGGACGCCGGATTGGCGAGTCTGCGCAGAGGAGAGCCCTGTCCCAGCACCCGCGATTGGCCCACCACTTCGTCCACGCTCGACGGACGCATGCGCACGGCCAGCGGGCGTGTCATATCTTCGGGAGCGTCCATCGCACCAAACAAATCCTCAGTCATAATTTCTACTGTACCGCAACATACGCAATAATTCGAACACACGTTCGACATTTGAGTTCATGCCAGCCGCTAGACTGGCAATCATGGCTGACGATACGAATTACGGTTCTTTGGGCGCCTTGGCGCCGAATTGGAGCGATGGCGAGCGCAACATCGACACGGACGAGATCTACGAACGCTTTTTCGAGTGGGTGGCGGACGTCAAAGGTGTTGAGCCGTGGCCCCATCAGGAAGAGGCCATCATGGACCTGCTCGCGGGCGATCATGTCATTTTGAACACGCCCACCGGCTCCGGCAAATCACTGGTGGCGTTGGGTATGCATTTCGCTGCGTTGTGCACGGGCCGTCGCTCGTATTACACGGCTCCGATCAAGGCGTTGGTGTCTGAGAAATTCTTTGATTTGGTGGAGGTGTTCGGTCGTGAGAACGTCGGCATGATCACCGGAGACACGCACATCAACGCCGATGCGCCGATCATCTGCTGCACTGCGGAGATTCTTGCGAACCAGGCATTGCGTGAGGGCCGTCATGCCGATGTCGGCTGTGTGGCGATGGACGAATTCCATTATTATGGCGATTCGGAGCGTGGTTGGGCTTGGCAGGTTCCGCTGCTGACATTGCCGAACACGCAGTTTTTGCTGATGAGCGCCACATTGGGCAACGTCGATGCAATCGCCGACAAATTGGAGGACATGACGGACACGGACGTCGACATCATCGCCGATGCGCCGCGTCCGGTACCGTTGACGTACGAGTACACGCTTGACCCGTTGGAGAAAACCGTCGAACTGGCCTTCGGCAGAGGGGAAACGCCGATCTATGTGGTGCATTTCTCTCAGGATGCCGCATTGGAGACGGCGAACGCCCTGGCGAGCACGGGAGTGTCCAGCAAGGAGCAACGTGCGGCCATTGCGGAGGCGATCAAGGGCACGAAGTTCACCACGGCGTTCGGTAAGATTCTGCAGCGTCTGCTGCGTACCGGCGTGGGTATTCACCATGCGGGCATGCTTCCCCGCTATCGCCTCAGATTCCGAATCAAAGGAATGGGCAGAAGCTTACAATGAAGGAAAGAAGATGACAACATCATGCTGTCCTGCATTTGTACATATGATCCGTCGTCATTTCCCGGAACTTGCAGATCATGTATCTACAACCGTTTCTCCGATGGCTGCTACGGCAAGACTTGTCAAGGCAATGCATAAGGATGCAATCTGTGTCTTTGTCGGACCGTGTATTGCCAAGAAGAGTGAAGCTGGTCAGGATCAGGATATTCCGGGTGAGAATGCAGATTTTGTTCTTACATTCGAAGAATTTAAGGCAATGCTTCGTGCGAAGAATGTGAAACTGGAATCTTGTGTAATGGAAGAACAGCGCGGAAGTGTCTATGCGAAGAGATATGCGAATGCCGGTGGTGTTACAAATGCTGTAAAACAGGCACTCAAAGAGCAGGGTGTAGAGACAAACGTCAATGTACGCCAGTGCAACGGTGGGGAAGAATGTAGAAAAGCACTTTTCTTAATGAAAGCCGGAAAATTACCGGAAGACTTCATCGAAGGTA
>OGWV01000278.1_pt1 | contig 29443 bp, 26 predicted proteins | sample 1576081 | NCBI WGS metagenome assembly OGWV01 (sample SAMEA3541541, study PRJEB24748) | human gut metagenome | biome: human gut; feature: human-associated habitat; material: faeces | place: China | collected 2012 | reverse complement strand
ATACCGCTGACCTATACGGCAATGACCGAACGCGGTGTCAAGGGTGGGTTACATCATCATTTTATAATCAAAAATGTGTTTGACATAGGTATCATTATCAGCCTGTGGGAACACGGCAAGGTGCATATAGAAAATATATACACTGATTCAATGTATGATTTGGCAATGTATTTCGTCAAGGGTGACAGTGAAAAATCTGAAAAAGATTTCACAAGTAGCCGAAATATGAAAAAACCAAAAATCAGATACAGAATAATACAGGCCGAAAGGTGGACAAGCACACCGAGAGCAAAAAAACACTATGAAATAATACATAGGTTTGACGGGTTCCACGATTTCAGCGGATACCCGTACCAAGAGTACGTTATGGTTAGGCGGTGTTAAAGATGAATGACGGCTGTAAGGGGTGCAAGTATGAAGATACACCGTGCATAATTCGGATCTGCGGTAACGCACCCGGAGCAACGGCGGAAGATATAAAAACATTAGAAAAATGTACAATGTTAAACAAGATTGAACAGAGAAAGCGAGGACAAAGCAGTGGAAAAAATGACAGCGGAAGAATACAGAGCATTGATTGATGAAAACAGAAATGCAGACGGCGAACAAGTATTGAGAAATAAAAAGAGTTCTGCAAGAGGCAGAGCATTTGAAAGTCTGTTGATGCGTGGTTGTAATTACTACCGTCAAAAAGGTATTGCAATCATCAACAAGGTGAATGAGCCATATATAGTTACCAAGAAAACAAACGGCAACAAATTTATGGGGCGGTTCACAGGAAGAGCCGAGCCGGATTTCAAGGGAGTGCTAAAAGCCCCCGTCGATGGTGTCGTTGTGTACGCATGCTTGGTTCATGTGGTTCCCCCTCCCCCGTCAACCTTACCCGTTCATCATGATGTATGGATGCCACCCGTTGTTCATTTGTAAGCGTAACGCCTTCGTCAGGCTTGTAGGTCTGACGGTTCGTCGGCGAATGGCTCGGCGGGCGTGCGGTAGCCGAGCACTCGCATGGGCCGGTCGACCTTGTGCTGTAGCGGACAGGCGGCAGCCCGTCATCATTCATCGATTAAACGTCCACTTCTCCTCAGGCTTGCGGCAAATTGTTCTTCCGTGATTTCTTCCGTCACCAGCCTGGAAATGAGTTTATATAGGGTATTTCGTTCTGGCTCTGGATCATCATCGATATCCAAATCAATTCTTTCCATTTTCAGGATGGCCAAGGATATGGCCATTGCGGTGCGCTTGTTGCCATCAGCGAAATAATGATTTTTGGCTAGGTGAAAGGTAAGATGCGCCATTTGTCGAAACAAATCTTCGAATCGTTCTTTCGGCGATTGCCCGAATACCAGCAGAAAGGTCGAATCTACAACGCCACTTACGGAACCGGCGTCATTGGCTCTTTCCACGGTAAATCCGCCGATGTCGTCAAGTTGTTTCCTGTGTACTCGGACGATTGCTTGTGTCATTGCTTCTGCGAAATCATCAGATGGAAAAACGAGTGGCGGCGCTTGGATATGCCACCACTCATCAGTGTATTGCTCAGGCATTGCGCAGAATCCTGAAGGTGTTCTGCCATTTTGCATTTACTTCATCCAAACTAGATGCAAGAGTGTTTTTAGGGAAGGCCAGACCGTCGTCGGATGCGAGAATGGCATCGTTGGTGATCTCGACGTTTTCTCCTTCCCTGTAGACATTCTTCCAAGCGGAGTTCTTTCGATGGGAGAATCCCACAAGATCGAATGCCGTCAGAAAACCGTATTTCTTTGCCGTCCCATCTACGACGGATAAGACCTGTTCATCCTTTGCGGTTTCGCCCTCGGGCTTGAGAATCCTGTTGCGTCCGTATTTTTGGAAAGTGAAATAAACGTTCCTCTCAACCGGACCGTAAGGCCACGCTTCAATCTTGTCTTCGAACAATGGTTTCCCAGTTTCGCGCAGAGATTCGACTTGCGCGAAATAAACGAGCTTGTTCAGCACAAGATTCGTAATGTCGATATCAGAGCCATGGCGAAGAATGAAAGCATTCGCTACTTGTATTGACTTCATGGCCCCTCCTTTGTCATGGAAATTTCTATGTTCAGATATATGAAGCTTGCTTTCGAAAGGATATATACTGCCAGTCCTTCTCTCAAAACACAAAGGTAGCATTCAATAATGCATTTGTCAGACGCTGTAAGAAATCCTTCATTTTCAGTTTGGCAGCATTCCGCACGCTAGGGCTGTCGACAAGGATAAGGAAACCACATATTGTTGCCGCAAAATCATGCGTCAAGGGATAGCTACAAAATACGTCGAATAGTCGTTTGGGATTTTCGATAACGCCCGAATTCTTGCGCACTTTCGGATTCCGGCCCTGACTCAAGAGGGCATGGCCCGCGTCCTGTGTGTACGATTTTCATTCGCCAAAACAAAAAACCGCGATTAGAAGCCAGGAGACGGAACCAAGACCCTCGAACATCATACGGATCGACCAGAACCTGCCCGAAACCAAACTCGACAGGCTCGTCACCGAGAAAATAACCCGGATCCTCAACGCGATGCCCGACGCTTCAGGCCGACGAGATCACCAACGCCGCCAAGTACGAGCGCAACGGCGGGAGGAAGGCGTACAGGGCCGGCCACTACGAACGCAAGCTCACCGCCAAGGCCGGCAGGCTCGAGCTGAAGGTGCCGAACCCAAGGGCACCCTGTTCCGAGTCCGCGGTGATCGAACGCTACCGGCGGTGCATGGTGCATTTCATGCGCAACATGCTCTCGAAGACGCCGCCGACCCACAGGCAATGGGCGTCCGCCTCTACCTGGACATGTCCCGGCTCGATGACAACCTCGCGGAAGCGAACTGATCATCGTGCCATGGACGGCCATGACCCAAAGTGCGCAATCTTTCGGGCACTACCGTTCTCCAGATGCGACTGCCATACATAAGCGAGATAACTTCTGGTCAGACCTCCAAATCTGCCACATATAAGCGAGATACACACGAATCCGAGTTCTTTCAGACTGATTATCAAGCCGGAGGCAATCTACCCCACCGTACCGTTCACTCAGAATCCGTTTGTGATCTTCACGAAGTTTCCGCACGACTTTCCCGTCCATGCATCTCTCGTCTCATGTCTGCACACAACCCGCGTTCCGTAGTCATCTTGAGAGATGTGCAGACATAAGCCCGCCCTTCCATTCGCAGAACCTGAGTTTCAGCCCAACAATTGGGGTGCAGTTCAAACCGAGAGCTGTCGGAGCCTAATCATTCCTTACGCATGGGATCCTTAAAAGTGCGTGCCTATCTTTCCACATAGCCAAGGCTTTTGGCCTTGGCCGTTATTTCGGAGATATTTTCTTCTGACATATATTTTTTTAAGTGCCACAGTAGATACGACAACCTGACACGATTGATGTCAACCGTTTTAGGTAGATGTTCGATGCGCCAAATGTAGTATGCAGACAAAGCATTGGGATCGGTCACGCATTCCTCATCGACAGCGACGAAATAGTCCTCAGAGCTCATGCTTGTCAACATTTCTTCCGGCACGAGCTTCATTGCATCTTCAATTGCTTCACCTAGAAAAGCAATAGCATCAATAAGTCTTTTCCTCTCGTACGAAGAAGCGATACAAGGCCATCCACTCATCCTTTTCGCATAGTATTTCGATATCCATTTATCCCAGATATTTCGAGACGAACGACCATTAAACCCTTTGCTGTAAAATTTATAGAAAACATCAGAAAAGAGATTCAAATCGTTTTCTCTATTATCTTTACTGATGATTTTCATAAATAAATTATCAAAAGAAGCACATTTAAGGCTTGTATCAGACATCACCATAGCAGCGAATTCATACAGCTTCTTTTTAAACTTCTCTTCCGCTGATGGGATTTCTTTGGTCAAAGAAACAATAACCGAATACTTCATAACAAATCTACGTAAATTGGCGTTGGGATTACCCAACATAATTCGCCATGAAAGATCGCGCGTTTCGTCGTCGTTCAGAAGACCAAGAAGATTGTCATTCGCGTATTTTTTATCAATTCCATAAAAATATCCCGCATAATGCAGCAGTCCCATTTTGGCGCATAGTCTTGCATCAGCGCTTCCAGAAAGAAGAATATTCAATGCGCTATCCATCTCCTCAGGAAGCCCTTTTCCTATAACGCTCTTTCCATATACGCATTTGCATCGTTTAACCCAATAATCGACCATTTTATACGGCCAAGCACGCTTAACCGATTCCAGGGATTTATCAGCACATTCAAAATCCGGCGAATACTTTTTCATAATGTTTAGCGCGAAAACATTAGAAATTCGAAATTCATCCTCGCTATATTTGTAACCAAATGAACTTATCTGTCGACACAGGAGCTGAGAGAGAACACCAACACCCAACATCTCCCATTTTTCATCTTGAATCGCCTCGAAGATATTAGCCCTGCATTCCTCCAAATCCAAGGAATCAATCGACATAACCAAGGTTTCCATCAATATGGAAACCTTTTTATTATCTTGGTCGATCTTAGATGAGAGAGCCTGACAAACTGATCGTATTCTACTTATGTTATTCATGCAGAAGGGAGGAATAACACGTTCAATAACAGTTTCAAAATTGAGAGATTCAAAATCGTCATATCGTCTAGGAAGACGAAGAATAGCATCAATCGCAGCGTCGGGATCCGAAGCCAACAATAACGCCAATTCTTTCTCGCCTATTTCAGAAGCGCCAGATTCCACACTGACAAGCTTGTTTTTGTTCGCCAAAGATCCGGTGCCATGAATCGATTCATACAATGAGCGGCCTTCCAGCCAATCAATTTTTCTCAACAAATAATAAAGGAATCTCTGGCACCCATCAATGCCGACCTTCCCTCCACTCTCTTTAAAATATTTCAGGAGTTCGTCATGTATTTCAGGTGAAAAATCATCAAAGATACTTGCAACATAATCAATCGTATCATCTCCATACAAATAGTAGTTCAAACAATCATTTTGAAGCATCCATCGAATCTTCCTATCTGGAATCCAGTCGGATTGCACCACAGCATAAAGGGCAAGCCTCGTAAAAATAACGTGCCCATACCCTTGCCATCGTTCGATGAGCACATTTTTCGCATCACATGAACGCGCAACTTCCTTTAAAACTTTGATCACAAATTCAATCCCGGGGTCCATGAGAAATGAAAAATCATCCTTTTCCAAATCACGTATATCCGAAGACAAATAACCTTCCACAAGATCAGAGCCATAATAATCGTTCAATAAATCACTTGCTTCGCACAACGAATTTTCGAATTGCAACAATGTGTCATTTGAAGCGATGCATAGTCCGCAGATTTCTTCGAGATCGCCTTCATATCCACGCAATCCAGCGTCACATTTCACTTTTGCGCACGGTTTTTTCAGAGATTTTTCGTTCTTGATGGAACTCAAATCCTTGTAATCCAATACAAGGTATGGCTGCAAGAGCAATCGCCATCCAAGTGCAGTTTTTGGCATCCCCATTTCCCTATATGCCTTGGAATGATCAGCGAAACCGCACGTAATACCCGGTATAGACGTTCGCAGAACCGTTTCCAATGCTCTACACTTTTCCTCACCGACATGGCTAACCATTGAGGCTAGCTCTTCAAATATCGCTTTGGGAATGCGCTGTTCGCAGTAAGCGAGATAATTGAGGATTATCTTATCCCCACCATCCTCGACGCAAAGCAGAGCAACCCATTCACATATTCTCCGTTCTGTTTTATTTTTGGGTTCTTCATCACTGAAAATCCAAGGAAACAGATTTTGCTCTCTAGCCCAAACCAACCAGTTCACATCTCGTGCCAAACTTGCGAAATCATCGACGAAAGCCTCTTCTAGGAGCGATTCTTTGACATAGTCAATATCTGTTTTTCTGATAGGGATCCCTTTTTCCAGAATTGAACGGAATCGCGTTCTTCTCTCAAAAACAGAAGAACGCGCATTTTCATCCCATTGTTTTAGCGCCTTCGCTAGAGACGAATGCTCGCCTCCGACTACCGGATATGTGATGGTTTCGATGTGGAGTCTTTCGTATTTTTCTTTAACGTCTTCATTCAATTCACTATCGCCAACAAAGGCGTATCTCTTTTTGTCTCGTTCAGGCATTCCCAATGCCAGATATCGCATGATTGGATCATTAACGCTATATCCAATAAATAAAACAGTGTAATTTTGGAATAATTCCACGAGAAAATGAGCGGCCCAACCTTCCGTCAGATATGCTCGACCGAAATCTCTATCATCCAGAACTAAATATTTGACGTCACCTTTGACGGATCCATGCAAATGTAGTAGACCTTGAAAATCATGCCCAGGTGGGAAAGCCGGCGCATAGTACTGACGCTCGATTTCAATCCCTTCTGTCTTCGCAGCACAGGCGAGAAAGTCGTCATAATTCGTTGTCACAACACGAGCCGGCGGCCGTGATCCAGCCAGGGACATAATGGCAGCATGTTCATCATTGAACTCAACCCCTTCTCCCCGAAAACGCTGTTTCACATATTCGTGCGCCGTTATGCCGTCGTCACTCAGCGAACCTATGAAGCCGTCAAGATGTTCGAGATCGCTCTTTTTAGGTTTTTCATAGCCTGCCTCCTTAGCCAATTCTTCGGCAAGCTGCCTGTATGACGGAAAATTGGTTGGCGGCGCCATGGAGGCTCCAGCCCCGACGAAGAAGACCAGTTCTCCCCTGTTATGAGCTTCCATCAACTCATCAGGAATATTAACCCCATCTGTGATTTCCATAGACACCCCTCAAATAGCATCCGTGCGAGCCATTCCCCACTCCATTCCCTGCAGAGGAAAACACGCCATCACGCCCAATACTACCCGAACACCCCCGTTAAAAGTACGACCGCCACGCCAGCGAACGTTCGGATTGGAACAAGATAAATACGAACAAACGCATTACCGATTACATGGATGATTACGATGAAAATAGCGAAGGCGGAATAGAGTCAAATTCCTTCTGCCGCCCATCGTGGACAGGATCTAAGCGCCGGCAAAGTATGAGGTAGGCAGAGAATTACTGTCGACGCCGGAATAGACACGATCCCAGCCTTCGCACGCGACGGCCATGACCATGGACTGATCGGAATACTATAAATTCCCGCACAACAGGCGCGGAGCGTCCGTTTTCAGGGCGAGCGCCCTGCACTTCGCGCAATATTCCCATTCCAACCGGCCCTGCTGAGTTATATATGGCAGATTTTGCTTCTTAACATGAAGCTTCTCGCTTATATATGGCACAGCGCCTGCGAAAACAGCCACTTCGAGAGTACGTTTTTGGAGCTTTCGACGCGTGCGACTGCCATATATAAGCGAGATGCTTCCAGTCAGACTCTCAAATCTGCCATATATAGTCGAGACACACGCGAATCCGCACTCTTTTCAACCCAATCATCAAATCGGGAGGTAGTCCACCCCGCCACACCGTTCACTCGAATCCGCTTGTGGTCTTCATTAAGGCTTCGCACGGTCTTCCCATCTGCACATCCCACTGCAACACCGCTTTTCCGAACTTGTGCAGACAGAGAACAAACGTTGTGCAGACACAAAACCGCACCTCCAATCACCGAACCCGAATCTTGCAGCCCAGCAATCAGAGCGTAGTCCAAGTCGCTATATCAACTTCCCATATATTTCGATACAGCGTTGTTTTCTATACTCCCTATCAAAAGGGGTCGGCGAATCACACCACCGATCGCTTCCAACAGATCTTTCCATCGTAATGACTATTAACGGTATCTAGTAGCTTTTGCGGAACATCATATTCTATTGGCTTATTCTGAATACTGATCATGCCATCTGAAGTGGCATATCCTATGAGCGCTGTTTTCAATGTGTCAAATGTCGGGAAGAGCGCTTTCTTAACACCATCATCTTCATATACCTCGTGAAGCTCATCCATCGAAAAAGTAACACTATGCTTGATTCGTTCAATGTAATCATGGAGTTCGGTGACACCTTCATTAGGAAAGATCTTCTTTCCCTCATCCATCATCTGATACACCTGTTGCGATATTTCTACAGATTGACGGAACCGCATCTTCTCAAAACGCCAATTACTTTGCAGAGATCTCCCATTCCGCATTGGGTACACGTAGGCACTCTGGTGATCGCAACGCTGCAGTGGCTGATATCCAATCTGGAAAGCCAAGCCGTCTACATCCCCAGATTGTAGGAAAAATCTTCTTTCCGCGCATGCAGCATTCACCGGATCAGTGTTGTACAGGTGTTTGAAACTCCACTCAGTTCCTCCGCCATTCAAGAAATCAATAGTCCAGTCGGGTGTGTGAAAGATATATCCGAATTGCGCATCTTCGCTTTTGTCGACCCCCCTGCGTGAGGGGTCTATACGAATCGGTTTCGGGAACGTATTTGCAGGTCGCGAAAAATAGAGCTGCTTTAAAATCGTTTGTCAAATCCATCAGATGGGTGGCTAGACCATAATGTTGAGCAAGTGCATCAAAATTTATATCACTGATTTCGGCTTCCCAGTATGGGACAACATTGATTTTCCAAATAAGTCTACCGAACTGTCTTTTTCTTAAATGCGCTATTACACGAATTAGCTCTTTCTCTTTGTTGCTCATTCCATCCTTGAGCATTCGATTCAAAGATGGAATGGATTTATGGTAATTCTGAATTTCCCCACGGAATAAATGTCCTTTGCTCGGGAACGTTATTATATGCAATCCATACGGCATCTGAATTACGGTTCCTTCAGTCCGCATCATTAGGGATTGTTCAAGGACATAATCCATCTCCGGAACGTCAATTCCATTTCGAATTGCTTCATTTCTTTCAGCTAATGCATGCTTCACAGCTTCTGCCCGTGTGCGTCTTCCTGCTCTGCGTAGTACAGGAGCTGATTGATATCATCAATCGAGATATCGTGTACGGCATTTTCCTGAGGATTTTCAAAAAGCCAACCGTTCTTGTCATACACCAATCCTGATGACATATCACATCTCTATCTCTAATTAATTCAGCCTATCCATCAAGCAAAGCATCATCATTTTGCGCAAAAACCACCTAATACTACTGCTCCAACTTTATTTTTGAAGAGAGATGAATCGTTTTCGCCATAAATGAACATTGAATGCTTTAGACCAAATGCTTAGGTGAAGCTGAAACGCCAGAAGTTATTCGACTATTTTCTCGCTCTCGAATCCTCGTGGCTAGTTCTTCAATTTTGTTAGTAAGCCACATATTAGCCGTTGTGTCCTCTTCGTAATTTGCCTCGGCATACATGTTAATTCTGCCATCCTCACGCATTTTTTCAACCTGCGACAACGCTTTCATGTCACCATGCGGATAAATAGCAAACGTCGATCCGTTATTCTTATTAACCACCGAAAAAGCAGGAATGTCACTCGGACCATCAGCGATATATATCATATTCTCAAATTGAACCCGCCTGTCTTCCTTCGCGATTTTACTATTGACATCTATCCCCTCGATCTTTCCTATTCCTTTGTTAATTTCAAAAAGCGCCCGTGTTTTAGTCGTATTATCGATCGTATAAATAGTCTCGCCAAGCACTTTATTTCCCTTAGAATCCTTAGTGTCCAAAAGCTCACATCCCCATATGCCATCAACGTAGTCATATAGTTCAGATCCTCGTATCACCTCAGCGAAACCGGTACTGACAATATAGTTTTCAACCTGGATACCTAATTCCGAACATCTATTGTCGTCACGAAACATGCTCTTCGTCTTCTTGAAGAAATCAATGACTCCTGGATAGAATTTTTCCCGAGCACCATATTCACGAAGTTTTTCGTTATTCAATCCCGCAAATTTTCCACCTTGTCTTGATTCTCTGATAAAGGCATTCAAATAATATGTATCATGATTCACTCGCGTACCTTTTGCTTCCAGCCTTTCTGGAGCCGTATTGACTTCCGTCCAAAAGTCATGCGAATCAATCTGATAATTCGCAAAAATAGGATCTTGCATATACCCATCAATGAGGGTCTTATCGCAGTCCCATATCAAAGCAATGATATTCGACAAGCCAATCTCCTTAGCCGTTTCTGCAGTGACATCGCTCATGTTTGAGTTTACCAAGATACCGCATATCGAGCGCTTCAATCAGCCAACCTTTACGTACCGTGCGTAAGAACCGCATCCCGATCGTTGGACTAAGGCAATTCAGATTCATATGGTGGGGCACTGGTCATATCCAATTTTCGCATCACAGGAGACCACAAAACCCGAGTACTCAATTCTTCAGGCTTTATCCACCAAAAACCAGATGATACACACAAAAACGGGTGGTCTGATTACGCAAAACCAGACCACCTGGCATATCAAAAGCCCTACAGCGCCACTACAATTTCGTGACGATTGTTTTGGGATCTCGTCGCGTCGAACGGCATACCGGCACGGATTCGGGGAAGTTTCCTACTGCGATATACATCACGGGCAGTTCGTAGTCAGGCATATTCAACAGTGCACGCGTTTGCCGATCCTGGGACAGGCTGAACATGGCGTTCAACGGGCAGGCAGCAAGACCGTACGCTTCCAACGCATACAGCAGCGACATGGAGAACAAGCCACCATCCACGAACGGTTCGTTACGTTCACCGTTGTTCATGAACGCGCGGATATCCGAGGTTACCAACAGCAATACCGGTGGCATGTCATATCCATGGAAACCACCCTGAATGTTTAATGCAGCTTTGATTTTTTCCGGATCGGCAATCTGGTACACGCGGGTTGCCTGACGATTGCATACGGACGGAGTCTTCATCGACACTTCATAAACCTTGTCGAGCAAGTCTTGGGAGACGGGTTTGCTCGCGTATTCGCGTACGGAATACCTGTTCTGCGCAAGCTGGACGAAATCCACAGAGAGATTATTCACTTTAGAGGCCGATTCCATCACAAACGAGCCAGCATTAACCGCTGAATCATCGACTTTATATTCTTGTGCAGCCCTCCAAATGGATTCGGGAAACATGGCTTCGACCTGAGCAAGATCGTAACCCTGTTCCTCATGACGCCGCTGATATTCATGCAATACCGCCAAGCCCTGGATATACAGCGGATTCACAGAATATTCCGGATCTGCTTTCTCCAGCAGAACCAAACGCTTGGAAATCTCACTGAGCACGCCTTTGCCGAAGCCAAGCCTGAAATGGACGTGGCTCAGTCCCTTTTCAAGCCTGTGAATATCAAAAGCCAAACGGGTCTCCACACGAACCTTATCTGTGGAAACATCCAAGGAAATCCAACGCATGAAGCGTTGGCTTTGTGTTCTCTCCGCTTTTCTTCCGTTATGGGTTTCTTTTGCGGATTGCAGTTTTGCCCATATCGGACGAGGAACAATTTGTTTGATGGCTTGTTTTGCTGACATACGAGTTCTCCTTGTTGTTTTTCGTGTATTCAAATCGGTCATTCAGTCGTCACTAGGCAGACAGAACATACGGTTGTTCGTCGCTGAAAGCTGAATGGGCAATAGAAAAAGCGTCGACGACATCGGTACACTTAATTGGTACCAATGTCGACGACGCTACGAAAACGAAAGTACGGAAAGAACGCGCAGTCAGGTAGAGAGTACCGCTAGCTACGCCCCCCCCCATTAGATTTTTAATGCTCTTCGCCAAAGTTGCGGGCAATATGGTTTTGACCAACTGCTTGGCTTTGCGTAGCACACGCTTCTTAAACGGCACGCTCACCCGTGCGTATTGCCTTTCCACAGGCTTCATGCGCTTTTTGAACATGTTGAAGTCATTGGTCGCAACGGCCTCGCGATATGCTGCAAAACTTTCATTCTTCAGCGTGGTGCGCATGGCATACGTTTTTTGACGCTGTTCGCTGATTCCGTCCAACGACGGCTTCACACGCTTGGTCGGAGTCCATTCTCCACGTTCCTGATGCACGTGGAGACGGTAGGCCAGTCCTTGCCTGCGGTGACGAAAACCGCCCGCTTGGGACTGGTACACCTCGGCGGAATCGGAATCATGCAGGACAAGCTCATCTCGGTGCGCATCGATGAGATTCTGCACGTCTTGGTTGCGCACCACGATTACGTTGCAGCCTTCGCCATCGTTCACGTATTTGGGAATCCATGCGTCACCGAAGGTCACGTCGGCGGTTTCCGCGAGCACGTCGTCGCAATAGTCGCACGCGTTGTATTTGAAGTAGCCCAGACCCCAGTTGGTGGTGGAAAGTTCCGCGGTTCGCGTCACCACTGGCTCGTCACCGCTGACGCGTTTCACTTCCACCGCGTAATCGGACGCAGGGCTTCCGGGCGTCTTGTGCCGGAAGTCCACGCGGGCGATGTCTTCCAAAGGAACGCCCGATTCCCAGGCTTCGCTTTTCGCGAAGAAATCGGATTTCAGATGTCCGCACACCAGGCCAATGCAGTAGCGGATGCGTTCGTTCAATACCGGATCCTGACAGCGAAGCAGACGAACGGCCTTCACGAAACAGGGAATGCCGATGAACAGGTAACGACCTTCATGCTTTCGCACGTAAGCCAATACCTCGCTCATTTCCACGGGATAATACTTGGACTTGGCACCGGTCTTCAATTCCTCGACCGAGTGCGAGACCTGGTAAGTGTACATATGTTCCGGATCAGGACCATCCTTAACGTGCACGACGGCGTCGACCAGTCCTTCTTCCAACATTTTCGAAGCAAGCCAGCTGACCATGCCGCCGGAACTGCCGCGGGAACGCCAACCATCCGCGGACACGTACCCCACGTAGGCGTTCAGATAGTAGCCTAGGTACTGGTCGTGCTGTATGCCAGCCTGCGAGCCGAACAGATCGTTTCCGATAGCGTCTTCGTTGGTTGAGCTCGCGAAAGGACATGCGCTTTCAACTTTGGCAGGGTTTTGAATCCCGCTCTGCATGAACGCTTGATAGCAGCCGTCGTTGTTCTTGGCGATGGTGAACGCCGGATCCAGGAATGCGCAGGTTCCGCAGCCAACACAATAGGTTGCGGAACCGCCTATGGCATCGGCGTCTGGCGAGGAGATCACCCTCTCCATGACGTTTGAGTCGCTCATCGAATTACCTTTCTTTTGATTCGACCGATGATTTTCTCCCGTTCCTCACCGGTCAGCGACACCTTCATCGCGCCGGAAAGAAACAGGATGGAATAGACAACACCCCACACGAGGAACATGAGGATGGAATTCACTGGCAGGAAATGCGTTCCCAGCAGGCAGACGGCCGTCACGATGAGAGCCAGAGCGATGGTGGGCAGCATGTTCTTCCAGAAGTAGACCATGTCGAGACCGATACGGGTGTGGTAATACCAATTCATGAACAGGCCAGTGCCGAGCATGATGCTGGCTAGGTAGCCGATGGCAGTGGCCCAGTAGCCCATGGTCGGGATGAAGATAACACAAATCACGATGTCAATGACCGAAGTCAGAACATAGATTAAGCTACGTGCCTTATGACGGTTTTTCGCGCGCTGAATTTCAATGCCCGTGTTCTGTGTGAGAGGAACCATAACCGGCAGCGTCATGATCAGTATAAGCCAGTAGGCATCGGCATTGGCATCCCCCGCCCAGATATGGATGAAATACCGTCCAAGTACAATAAATCCGCCGAACAGGTACCAGAACAGCACCATCTGGTACCGTCCCACACGCGTCATAAGCCGTGTGAGCACATTGTTGTCATCTGACTCGGCAACGATGCGGTTGATCATGGGCACGAACACGTTAGACATGGTGGTGCTCATGGAGAAGAACAGGTTTCTAATCTGCAATGCAATGGCGAACACCGCCACCGCGGTCGCACTGGCCATAGCGCCCAGCAGGAAGTTCGGTACGTTGTTGTTTACCAGGTCGAAGATCTGGTTGAGGAAGATCCAGAAGCTGAACACCGCGATGGCCTTGAACATCGACCATTCCAAACCCTTGAAAGTGAAACGCATGCCCAGCGTGCGCGTGGCATACCAGATGTTCATCAGCAGCAGCACGCTGGTGATGAACATCTGCGCGCAGGCGACGCCGACCGCACCCGTGCCCAGCCAGAGCAGAAGCACGGCCAGGAACGGCTGAGCGATGGAAGTAAGCAACTGCCTGGACTGCTGGAACACAAACTTCTCGTGCGACACGATGTAGGAGTCAAACGGCGTGGACAGCAACTGAATCGCCACATTGACTGTCATGATGCCCATAAGCTCACGTGCCAGTACAAGCTCACTGGCAGTCAGGCCGCCCGAAAAGAAGCTTCGCACATTAATAGTCAACGCCGTACCGCCAATCAGGCACAGCAACGCCACCACGACGTAGACGAGCAGGAACATGCCATTGAGACGGCGAATGCCCAGATCGTTGCCTCGCGTCTTCTCGCGCATGTAGAAGCGCACGTACGACCCGTAGAATCCGGCGCTCAGCAACGTGAGAGCGAACACCACGGAGTTGGTCATCTGAAACACGCCATAGTCAGCCTGCCCAATAAAGTGCAGTAGCAATGGCACGTAAATGATGTTTACCAGATTCTTCGCGATGATGTTCGCATACCCAAGCAAAGCACCCGTCTTGCGCTGGCCTTTCAACCGTTCACCACCTCATGCCGTGAGTCATTCGACGATTTTTGGTTGAGGGCCAAAGACAGGTATTCGTTAAATCTCTCCCGCTCTCCGGCAATTCGTTCGGCGACGCCCGCATAATCAGATGCCGTTTCCAACGATAGGGTTCCACCATTGTAGATCTTGTTCTCCGTGCCCAATTTCTCGGCCAAGGTCTGCAGCCTCGAGAACATACTCACCCCATCTCTATGCACTATGGACAGAGGGGTTTCGAAAATAGACGAGAACACCGCGGCATGGAACGAATCAGTAACGACAAAGGTCGCGTTCTTAATGAGGGAAATGAATTCCGCCGGACCAGCAGGAAGCTCGCTGCCGTCGTCACGATCGGTCAATGAAATCACTGGATATCCGTTAAGCGAATGAAGCTGCTTTAAAACATTAGACGCCTCGGATCCGACCCCACCAAGCAAGTAAGTGAAAATATAAGGTTCTTTCGGGGTCAAAGAATCACTCGAAACAGCATCCCACTCCTCTGGAGTGAGGACAAGCGTGGGGTCGCAAATAACCTCCGCCCGCATACCGGACGCTTCATATATGAGTTCGGCACCTCGTTCTTCCCTGACAGACAATAGAGGGAAATTCCGAACGCCCTTTGCCAAGCGTCTGCTCTGGCGTTCATCCAACGCATCCAGGCCGATGCTCGGAGCCAACGCAACACGCTGCTCTTTCTTGGCGAAATCAAGGAAAAACCAGTCCTCGTTATATTTGATGTAACCTAGATTCCAGACTTGGTCGCTGCCGACCGAAAAGAAAGTGTATTCTTTCGGGTTAAACTCATCAAAGTTAACCACTCCTATACACATGTTCTTGTTGAACCTCTGGAATGCCTCCAGTCGTTCTTCAGACATATTGTCCTCGGGATGACCAACAGGCTTCCTAAGAAGCTTACGCACCAGCTGCTTCAAGTCCCGTAATGCATTAGGTCTATCTGCCAGAACCAGCGACTCCGCTTTAAAACCTCGCGACTCATAAACTTGCGTAACAGCGTAATTCTGTAACCTGTTCCCGTAATTGAAGTTGCCGGGAAGTGTCACAATTCCCACTTTTTGTTTCTTATTTTCCATACCAAACCTTTCAGACAAAGCGACTAGTTCTTTCCCGATAACTCATATAGCAGGCGTTTCAATGGCTCCTCGGTCGTTAATCTTTCGTGCAGGCACGCCAGCCCACGTGGTATTCTCCTCCTCAATAGGTTTGAGTACTAAAGCGTTTGCGCCAATCCGTACATAATCGGCGACTCTGCACCCCCCCTAATACCTTCGAGTCAATCATGAATTCCACATGGTGGCCCACGACCGGGCACCTACCGTGCGCCTGCGCAATGACAACGCCGCTGGACAGAGAGCAATAATCGCCGACTGTCGATTCAGGGTTGACAATAATCCTTCCGGGATGCCAAATCAGCAATCCTTTCCCGAACACGTTAATCGGAATCTCCGAGCAGAAACGACGCTCATACTTCTTCAGGAAAAACAAGTACCAAACGTACGCAAGCTTGTGATACAAATTCTGCGAAACGTTGTGATGGTAATCGCACTTACGCAGATAAACCTTCCAGCGAACCATCGCCCCACCCGCACCTATGATTCTCTTCAGAGGATTGGAAGGCCAAGGCTGCATCCTTTGATCTTCCCGGATATATTCACGTAGGTCGCTCTTGGTGACGATCATCAGCGCCTCCTTATTCTCTTGATAAAATCAACGGCTTTTAGCAGCTCAAAAGTCAGGGCGCCGAATCCGAGCTTCAGCAAAAAGACAGTGAGCCTGTTGTCTGCCCTCAGACTGCAGTGCTTCCAACGGGAAAAACTTTTCTCATCCTGCGCTGCTTCCCGCACATCTCTGAAAACTTGAATAAACCCGCTATATTTTGCCCCCTGCATAGCAATCTTGAGAAGATTTATATACTGCAGGGCTTCGCCGGCACAAGCGTTTTGATAGCATGATTCCCCCCATTTCCTCGCGTATTTGAGCAGTGCGCGGTTGACGACCCTGATGTCGGATAGCTGCGAAGTCTTATAGGCCGAAGTCGAGGCGGTGTCGTTCGGGCGGTAGAAGTAGAGAACATCATCCAAGCTACAGAGCGAGCGAGCCTTGTCAAACACGGGAAGTAGCTGCAAAAGATCCTCGCCATGCTTTATTTTGTTGTATTGCATATAGTCGACGGAAAGATCAAAAAGATTCAATCGTATGGCCTTTCCCCACATCTCATTGAATCTTCCTTCACACAGGTGTTTGCGACCATCGGTGATTTCTTTTCCCGAATACAAACCGGTAGACAAAGGTGACGGAGTATCTGAACGACCAAAATCCTTGCTACGGCAATAGCGGAAGGATACGATATCCGCATCTGTTCCCGTAATTGCATCATGAATGCACTGTAGCGCTTCCGGATGCAGGCCATCATCGGAATCTACAAAGACCGCATATTGTCCCCGAGCTATTTTCAGTCCAGCACGTCGCGCGAGCAGTGGTCCTTCATTTTCACGATGTAACACCGTCACATTGCATTTTGACTGTGCGTAGGTATCCGCAATGCATGATGTTTCATCCGTTGACCCATCGTCGACAATGATAACTTCGTAATCTCTGAATGTTTGGGCATCCACGGACGCAAGACATTCAGGAAGATACCTCTCCGCATTATAAGCTGGGACAATAATCGAAAACAACATTCAAAACCTCGTTTTTAGACTACACTTCAAGTGATTACTTAATCCCCAGAATGGAAGATGTATAAGGATACACCTCGCAATTTCCATCCAACACAAACTTAATTTGGAAAATTATAATTGTCACCGAAAAAAGTATTGCCATTATTCTTAAGAGAATATTTTTTTCCTTAAGTCTGTAAGTGATAAATATAGATATAAAAAACTCGAAATAATATCCAAAACGGCCAATTCCCAATGTGATAATTTGCAATTCTGCCAACATAAGACCAAGGACACAAAGATACTCGATAAAACTATTTTCCTTCGAATATGATTGCCGTGAATTATAAACTATTCCAGAAATTTTAGAATCCATGAAATGCAAAAGAGAGATGAATCCAAGATATATCAAAGGCGTTATTAATAAACCACCTTTACCCTTATTAGTAACCATGTAGGAATATGAGTCTTTAACACCACTCAAAGCCGCAAGAAAAGAGTCACTGAAAGCAAAGATAAATACCACACAGGCAAAAGAAGCGAGATAGATGAAAAACCTTCGCACAAGAGAATATGCAGAAGTTTTTGAAAACAAAAGATACATCGGATATATCAAAAAAGACACTATTCCTGTTTGATGCATTAAAAAAGCAATTACTGAACAAAGCAGCCAACTTTTATAATGTTTCTCCAGAGCAAGACATAGAGCAAATGCAGAGAGAGAGACTGCAATCATTTGTTTCATGATATTAAGGGAGATTGCGTAAAAAAGGAAGTAAAAAAACAGCATTCCTATCCATGTGTTTTTTTTTAAGAAAATAAGAAATAGAAAAATAGGCAGGTAATATTATCAGTAGTTCTATTATAAATAGATATACCTCAAAAGAGCCATTTGCAAGGTTGATAAGCCACGCTAAAGCAACAAATCCACGAGGATTATCCGACCGAATATTGAATGCTTCCAGCAGAGACACATTTTTCGTATCCCGATAAACAAACATACCATATCCGGTTACATCGGTACCTATAGTCTTGTCTCTGACAGCTGCAAGCAAACACGGAATCGTGATTCCAATAAGGGTCAAAAAAGCCGCCAAAAACCCTCTAGTACGATCTTTTGCATAGAAGCAAAGACAGGAAGCAAGAAAAACTATGATGTATATAGTCATTTTTCACTCTTACTAAGGTTAGTTAAAAAATTAACTTAATCAACATTTTTATAAATTGATTCAAGCTTTTTTGATTCGTTGTGGATATCATAATTTTTCGTTTTAAGTACATCTAAAATTAAAGTATTTCGTTTTTGTGTCGAAAGATTAATTATTTCATTTACCCAAATAGTAAAACGTAAATTCACCGGAATGAAATTAACGTTATTGGTGATATCGCAAGAGGGATCAACATTATCGGAAATTAAAATCGGTAAGTCTGCCGCTTGGGCTTCAACCGAAACAACGGGGAATCCCTCATATAATGATGGCAATACGAAAACATCCATTGCTGAATAAAAATCTTCGACGTTAGCCACGCTTCCTGTGAAAATGACCCTGTCACTTAGCCCACGTTCATTTACATAATGATGAATCTCGTCTTCAAGTTCGCCAGTTCCAAGAAGCAGGAGATAAGAATCTGGAACCCTGCGGTTAAACTCGGCGAATATATCTATCAGATATTTATGATTTTTCTGCTTCATAAATCGTCCGACATGGCCTATAACATAATCAGTTTTCCCGATGTTATATTCTCTACGAATACGGTCTCTGGCTTCTGGGTTGAACGCATATTTCTCTAGCTCAATTGCGTTATTCAGTATCTGGACTTTCCCAGACCGCACGGCTTTCTCTCCGTATAAGAAGACTCCGGCATCATGCCCGCAAGCCATCCATATATTGGCAGACGCCTTATTCAACATTTTCAAAACAGACCATATGGCTTGTTTTACCTTACTTTTGGAAACGAATGAATTATGCGAGTGCGAGATAAGCTTCTTCGCTCCGGTAAGACGGGCGATCCACAGGATATAGAAATTCGTTAAGGTCGTATGTGCGTGTACCACATTAAACCTTTCAGAATGCATCAACCGATATAACTCAATCACATTTTTTAAGATGCTCTTACGCTTATGGGTGATAACATCAACGGTATAACCCGCATCTTGGAACTGTTTTACGCAACGTTCGTCATTAATGTCTTGCGTAATGATATGGATATCGAAGTCCTCCGGATGCTTAAAATGTCCCAGATAATTAAGGAGCATGGATTCCACGCCGCCAGATTCAAGACGTGAAACCACTTCCGCAACTTTAATCTTTCTGGGCATCACATTCTCCTTCCAGCTCTTCGTACCAATGGGCTAGCTCCGCAGCGCTCAAGTGAATTGCATATCCCCGTTTAGCCATTTCTTGCGCATGCGAGATACGGCCCGACGCATCGCTTTCATGTACATCGAAAGCTGACACCCAAGATTCGAAACCTGCATCAAGTGAAATGCGTCGTACTAATGACGGAATTAAATCTGCCTCTTTGGGAACTTCGTCACTGCACACAACGGGAAGATCAGCGGCCTGTGCCTCAATGCTGGCCATTCCCAAACCCTCATATGTTGAAGGGAAGGCAAGAATATCAAATGCGCTGTAATAATCCGCAACATCATCACGGATGCCAAGTAGTTTTACGTTGCGCTCGATTCTTAGGTCGTGTATTTCCTTACGCAACTCAGAGTCGTCGCCATCTCCCACTATTGCAAGCACCGCACTCGGATTATTCTTCAACAATTCCGAGAAGACCTTGATCGTAAAGGTTTGGTTTTTCTGAAAGCAGATACGGCCAACTTGGCCGATGAGCAACTGCGAATCGCCAACTCCGAGTTCGTCACGTTTAATCGCGCGCGATTGGGAATTGAACGTGAACCTATCTATATCTATGGCGTTGTGAATGATATGGACCTGTTTCGCATCAACGACCTGATCGCCGAATAGCCACCGTGCGGCATATTCCGAACATGCGGCCAAGCGTGTTGGGTAAACCTTGGAGAACGGCCTGAGCACGTTCTTCACCAGAGTCTTGGCTTTCTCATTCGGATTCGAGGTGCTATGGCTGTGCGCGATACGCACCGGGACTCCAGCCTGTTTTGCGGCCATGAGCGTGAACACGCTGACCGCGTTCATATGGGAGTGCACGATGCGCGGGTGGATCTGCTGGAACAGTTTCCGGCAGGCGTTCACGTACTTGACTGGGTTGCTGTATGGAGGAACGTAGAACACTCGACCGCCCAAGGACTCGATCTCGTCCTTGGGAACCACCGTGGAATCCGTCTGCACGATGAAGTCGAACTGCACTTGGGAACGGTCGATATGGCGGTAATGATTCATCACGGTAGCCTCGACACCACCACCCATCATCCTGCCGACTACCTGGGCTACTCGAATCGGCACTGGATTACCGTCCCTGAACCGGAATCAAACCGACGTAACGGCCGTTATCGGCTCTTTGTCTATTTCGGAACCATAAGAGAGGCGTCAAAATCAGGTTTTGAGCAAGGCCTTCAAGTCCCGAACAAGCAAAGTGTTCATGGAAAACCCGTGAAGAGCATCTCTGAGGTATGTGGCGGGACTGGGCGTGTCTAAGGGGGATGCAAAAATCAGTGCTGTCAGATAATGAACGGGGTTTGGCAGTTCCTGCGCGGTTCGCGTTGCGCTTGAAAAACACCAATTCGGGGTTCATTTGGAGAGAAAGGACGGGACTCGCATGCCGACCACAGGTCGATCGATTGCAGAAAGAGCCGATAACGGCCGTTATGTCGGGTTTGGCGGGAACGTCGTCCGTACTCCGCTTTCCGAGACCGTTACGGAGGTCCGTGGGATTTGAGCGAGTCGATCCGCATAGCAGTCGCAATGCACAAGCCGTACCGCACGCCCGACGACCCGGCATACCTGCCGCTCCACGTCGGCACGGCCCTGCATCCGGACGTGCTGCCCGGCATCCAGGGAGACGACGAGGGAGATAACATCTCGCGCCTCAACGCAAGCTATTCCGAACTGACGGCCCTGTACTGGATGTGGAAGAACTGCGACGCCGACTACAAAGGCCTCGTCCACTACCGCAGGCTGTTTGCGTCCCCCAGTCTCGCGAACCGACTGCGAAAAGACCGGTTCGTCCGAATCGCATCCAGCAAGGAGATTAGGGAAGCGCTGAAAAAGACCGGCGCAGTCGTACCCCGTAGGCGGAACTACTATATCGAGACGATGCGCTCGCACTATGCGCACACGCTCGATGGATCCCATCTGGACGTTATGAGGGACATCCTCATGTCGAAGGCTCCCGAATACGTTCCCATATTCGACAGGTGCATGGCCTCGACCGGCGGTCACATGTTCAACATGCTCGTCATGCGCGCCGACCTGTTCGACGCGTACTGCGCATGGCTCTTCCCTCTGATCGACGAATTGACCTCCCAGATCGACGCCTCGGCATACACCCCATTCGAGAAACGTTATCCCGGCAGGGTCAGCGAGCTCCTGCTGGACGTGTGGCTCAAAACAAACGGACAGGATGTCGTCGAATTGCCTCTTACCAGCCCGGAACCGACTGATTGGTGGAAAAAGGGCAAGGGCTTCCTCATGGCCAAGTTCGCCGGTAGGAAATACGCGAAGAGCTTCTGATTTATATCGGCAAATCAGAAAGGAATCAAAGATCCTTGTTCATTTTGTTTTTTATTATTTCAGTCTTCACTATATATTTGGACTATTCTGCCCACAAAGATATATCAAGTCCTGTGATCGTTTTCACCTCTTTATGGCTGTTCATATGCACCCTCGCATCATTGCGACTCTATGGATTTACGGGTTATTCAGAAAAAACAATTGGCTATATTACCTGCGGCAGCATGGCTTTTTCTTTGGGTGCCTTTTCTTCGACACTTGTAAACAAACAGACTACCAAGCAAACACGGTATGCCCACTTGCGCGGAAAAAATCTTCAAACGAGCGACGGCAATCAACAGCAGCTATGCTTTACATTTCTTGAAATAATATTAGCGCTAGCTTGTGTAGGTAGTGCGCTATCTCTCTTTTACTCACTAAACGCATTCAGAAGCGGCGCTTCCTACATGGAAGTGCGTGGCAGTCGTTTAGGATACAATGACGAACAGGCATTTTCGAATCCAATCGTTGGATTGTTTGTCACTTACTTTTGTGGTCCAGCAATGACAGTGCTCATACCTATTGCAATCGTCTTCCTTTTCAAAAAACAGCACAAAAAATTTAGCCTCATTGTTTTTTTGTGCGCTCTTGCAGATATTATTTCCAGTGGTGGTCGTATTCAAATAATATACATAGTTTCACAACTGATAGCGGCTTTTTTCTATTATAGAAAAACTATTTCCAGCAAAACAAAGAAAATCATAAAAAATGCTACAATTATAGGAATTGTAATGCTATTTGTCCTAACATCACTTAGGACAAGTCAGAATTTCTTGCAGGCGATATATACCTATTTTACATTACCTGTAGGTCTTTTTTCATATTACACCTCAATTGTTGATGTAAATAATTTTGAATCTTTTGGCGCGGCGACATTTTACCCCCTATTCTACGTTCTTGCGTCTGTTGCCAGCTTTTTTGGAGCCAAAACGTCGTTTTTGAATAATTTAATCTATTATGTCGGATTACCACAAGAAACCTGGACGTCAACCTTATTCCCAACAGGATCCTACAATGCTTTCTGCTCCTTGTTTTATTTCTTTTATCTCGATTTTCGAATTGTTGGAATAGTTCTTTTTTCATTGCTTTATGGCTTCATGTCAGGATATGTATATAAAAAACAAAGAACTAGAACCAACGACATATGGTTCATGTTCTATCTGCTCATATTACAAACCATTGTAGGCTCTTTCATAATTTTCCAGCTTGGAAATACAAAATTCTTCGTAAGTCTTTTTATTTTTGGAATTGCGATTCTCCTTGGGAAAAAAGAGATAAAAGAGGAATCATGATGAAAGATAAATCACCCGTCAACATCGTGGTGCCGGTCTACAACGTCGCTGACCTGCTGTCCCGATGCGTCGACTCACTGCTCGCACAGACATACGAGGACGTACGAATCGTCCTGGTCGACGACGGGTCCACAGACGACTGCCCCGCAATATGCGACCGATATGCAGAACAAGACCCGCGCATCACCAGTCTCCACAGGACGAATGGCGGGCTCTCAGCTGCCCGTAACACGGGAATCGACCATGTGTTCTCAATCGAAGAACCCTCGCGCGGACGATACATAGCGTTCGTGGACTCCGATGACTGGGTCGAGCCCGGATACGTCGAGTCCATGCTCGAGACGCTGGAGGCGTACGACGCGGACGCGGCGCAGTGCGGACATTTCGTCTCCTACGCGCCGGACAACGAAGACGACAAGGACCCCGCCCACACGCGCGCGACGCTCGATCGTGCGCAAGCAGTTGAGAGCCTGTGTCGCAACGGCCTGTGGGACGTGACCGCATGGAACAAGCTGTACCGGCTCGACCTGTTCAGACAGATACGGTATCCGGAGGGGCTCTTGTATGAGGACACCGCCACTACATACCTGATCACGCAGGAATGCGACAGGGTCGCGGTGGACATGACATCCCAATACCACTACACGCAGCGCTACACGTCCATCGCGAACGGCACCACCTGGAAGGACAGCAAGCTGGACCTTGTGCTCGCCGGCGACCGGATGGCCGCATGGGTGTGCGAGCACTATCCCGACCTCAAAACGGCCGCAGCTGAGAAGCGGGCGTACGTGCGCCTCTCCACGCTTTCCCAGATGGTCAACACTAGTCATCAAGACAAGGACCTCGCCCGAAGACTGCGCCGGGAGGTCCTCTCGGTTGCACCAACCGTGCTGCGCGATCGCAGGGCGTCGAAGCGCGACAAGCTCGGCATTCTCGCCCTGCTTCCCGGCTTCTGGTGCTATCGCGCCATCTGGAGTCGCTACTACGAGGCCAAACGAAACAGGACTGTGGCCGGTCCGGCTGGAGCACCCGACACGACAGGAAAGGAACAATCATGACAACAGCGGCGGTAATCACGCTCCATCAAGTCGACAACTACGGCACACAGCTTCAGGCATACGCCACGCAGGAGAAGCTGAAGCAGTATTTCGACAACGTCGTTCTCATCGACTATCGACGTCCCGACACGTATGGCAAAGGCCTGGTCAACTCCTTCGCCAAAAGCAATCCGGTAAAGGCCCTAGCGTTCCTGCCAACCTACTTGCTATGGAAGAAAGTGTTCGACGGCTTCCGCAGCAAATATCTGAACCTCACGGAAAAGACGTATCTCAGCGAATCGGATTTCAAAAACTTCAACGATTTCGCTGACGTGTACGTTTCCGGCAGTGACCAAGTGTGGAATTCCGGATGGAACAAGGGAGTCATTCCATGCTTCTATCTGGACTTTGCCCCTGACGGAAAACCCAAGTACGCATATGCGTCCAGCTTCGGCCGAAACCATCTCGACGAGAACGAAGTCAACCAGTCGAAGAAGTACATTGATCGTTTCGACATGATTTCCGTACGAGAGCAGAGCGGCGTTGATATTCTGAACAATCAGTACGGATACCACAACGCTGTGCAAATCGTCGACCCCACGCTGGCGATGCCGGCATCGTTCTGGCGTTCCATCGCCACGAAACCGCGGGTTAAAGGCGACTACATCCTTATCTACAACCTGAACCGCAGCAAAGAGTTCGACGGATATGCGGATGAACTGTCACGCAGAACAGGCCTGCCTATCTACCGATTCTGCACCCGCGTGGACCAAGTATTCCGCAACGGTAAAAGCCTCGTAGTGCCTGAAATCCTCGATTTCGTTTCCCTTGTGGACAACGCGAAATACGTGCTGACTGACTCATTCCACGCGACCGCATTCTCCATGAACATGGGAACCGAGCCAATTTGCATCTACCCGGGCCAGTATTCCGGAAGGCTTTCCGAGTTCCTGAAGCTCGTGGACTCCGAGCAGCGTCATGTGGACGGATATGACGACTTCGACGTGATTAATCGGCATGTGGACTTCGCCAAGGTCGAACGAATACTCGGCGCAGAGCGCACGAGAGTCGACGAATACCTCACCAACATGCAGCAAGCAGTACTCGCAAACAAACAATGATTATTCATCACTCACACTTAATTGGAGGATTCAAATGAGTGAGAAGCTCAGGGCAGTGTTTCACGCGTGCGTCCCGCGTCGTATAGCGTCAGCAATACGAAATCTACGGCAAACGCTTCATCTTTACAAAGACTCCATTCTTCAGGCATATCGATATAACCGAAACTACTCCCGTGTTGCCTCTACCGAGCTCACACAGTTGGAAACACGAATCATGTTCCTGAGCCATCAGATAGAAAAAGGACTCAGCCATAGCGATTTTCGATATGGCTTTGGACGCAAAGTGTTTCTCGAACTTCCAGCCATGCTCAAGAGCTTAGAGCTAGCCGACAGCAACTATGAGGAAAACACCGTATTTCAAGAGTCGATGTCAGCACTACACGAGTACATGGAACGCCATATTCGCGCGGGCAAGGATATCTCATGGCAAAAAAGTCTTTTCACCAACGAGCAATGGAATCATATTAAGTCCGCAGATCCATCACGCGGAGGAAGCATCGTCATCCGACGGTCAACAAAAGCTAACAACTCGCTCCTACCTTACGCTCAACTTAATGAACACCGTCATTCGGTACGAGAGTTTTCCGATGAGCCAGTAGATGTTAATCTCATCGAGCAAGCCATTGACATGGCTATGAGGACACCGTCCGTCTGCAACAGACAACCAACTCGAGTTCATCTGATCCTAAACCCTGAAATCATCACTAAGGCTTTGGCTATCCAAGGAGGAGTGGGAGGATATGCGGCACCCCCTGCCCTTATTCTCATTACTTCCGACCTGCGATCGTTCATCACATCCTATGAACGGAATGAGGGGTTCACTGACGGCGGACTTTTTGGCATGTCCCTTCTTTTGTCGCTTGAATCCTTAGGACTTGCTTCCTGCCCTCTGAACACCATGTTCACGGCAAAAGCAGATAAGGATACCCGCAAACTTCTGAATCTCCCTGATAACGAAGTGCCAGTCATGTATATTGAGGTCGGTAACTTCCTTGAGGAAACTCGCACATGCGCATCTGTTCGTTATACAGGAAATCAAATCACGACAGTCATCAAATAGGAACTGCTGATTTCTTATGCACGAATCTAAAACATTAGCTAGATGAGTTAACCGAAAGACAATGAAGGCTACGAATAACAAATCACATTCGCGTATTTTTAAGAATGCGTTGTTCCTATACGCGCTCACGTTTTCAAACTATCTGATCGGACTATTACTCCTGCCGTACCTGTCACGTGTGCTCAGCGTGGAGAAGTTCGGCGTGATCGGATTCGCGACGTCGTTCTGCCTGGTGTTCCAGATGGTGGTGGAGTACGGTTTCCAGCTGTCGACCACCGCGACCATCTCCGTGCATCGCGACGACAAGGCCAAAATGTCCCGAACCATCTCGACGATGACGTACACCAAGCTGCTACTGGCATGTGGTGCATCGGCCGTGTTCTTGGCATGCGCGATGTTCGTGGACATGCTCCGCGGCCATTTCGTGATCATACTGCTGTTCTTCGTGGACTCGATCGCCAAAGCACTGCTTCCGGACGCCTACTTCAGAGGCATCGAACGCATGAAGGACATTACCATCCGCGCGGTGTCCGCAAAATCCGGAATCCTGGTGGCGACGCTGTTGTTCGTGAAGGGCGACGACACCCTGATCATCTATCCCGTCTCGATGATCGTATTTGATACCATCGCGCTCCTGTGGGCGTTCTCCCTGCTCAAACGCGACGGTTTGAAGGCGACCGGCACCACCATGAGGGAAATGCTGGAAGCGTTGAAAGACAGCTTCTGGTTCTTCATATCCCGCATATCCGTGAGCATCAACGGATCATTGGGATCCATCTTCCTTGGCATGCGCTACAGCCCCGAATCCGTGGAGATGGGCCTGTACTCCGGCGCGACCAAGCTGTCGTCCGCCGGAGAGCAGATGATTCCGCCGCTTGGCGACGCACTCTACCCGTCGATGGTCAACAAGAAGGACTATAGGCTGTTCTACCGCATAGTGTTGCGGGGCGGCATCCTTTGGTTCCTCGCGTGTGGGCTGGTGGAAGTGCTGGCGACGCCGTTGTGCGTGCTGATTCTCGGCGGACAGTACGCCAGCGCTGGCGGGTTCCTGCGGATACTGATGGTCGGCGTGTTCTTCGGATATTTCAGTTTCATGTTCGGCTATCCAGCGCTCTCGCCGATCGGGAAGGCGACCTGGGCTAACGCGGCGATCATGGTCAGCGCGATCGTGAATCTTACGGCCTGCGCGGTTCTGTGGCTGACAGGGAACATCACACCGCTGACGGTATGCGTGGTGTTCTCCAGCACCAACATCACGACCTTTATCGTGCGCTTCGGCGCATTCATGAAATTCAGGAACTTAGCGGAACAGGATGCGGAATGAGTGGTTCCAAACGAGTCGAGTGGATCGACGTGGCCAAGGGTGTCGGCATCGTACTGGTCAGTTTCGGCCACCTCAGGAACGGTGACGGCGAAAGCGTGTGGCTGCCTGCATTGGACGCGCCCATCGACGCGATATACCTGTTCCACATGCCCTTGTTCTTCCTACTGGGGGGGCTCACGTTCAGTAGGAGGGGCGGGTTCAAGGCGTTCCTGGCGCGCAAGGCCAAGACGTTGCTGGTGCCGTATTACGTGTTCTCCCTGTACTTCCTCGCCAAACCGTTCGCGATACTGCTCATGCCATCCATGCGCGCGACCTTCCAGACGAGCCACGACTACGGTATTGCGCACCAGTTCCTCGACGTGCTCGTCATGGGCAACGGACTGTGGTTCCTCATGGCGTTCTTCGTGGGCGAATGCCTGATGTACGGGCTGACCAGCCTGACTGATGACGGGCGCGTGCTTGCCGCTATTGGAATGGCGTCCGTCATCCTGTCGACATTCGTCTCGTCCCAGACCGGATGGCCTGCACTACCCTTCCAGATTGTGGCCGGAGTCAAGGCAGCTGGCTATATGTGCGTCGGATACGTGCTGAAGGAATGGCTCAAAGCCATTCCGCGCAGAAGAGCGGGCGTATCGTCAGCTTGCGCGGCCGTAGTGTTCCTGACGTTAGCGGTACCGGCCGTGGCCGGAATCATACCGGATGGTCCGGCGCTGCTGACCGCATCGGTCGCGGCGGCATTCCTTGGCACGTTCGCCGTCATCTGGCTGTGCATCGCGGTGGGGTCATGCCGGATGCTGGCCTATATCGGCCGCTACAGCCTCGGCTATTACGCGCTGAACGCATTGACACTCAACATCATGAAAATCGGGCTTTTCCGAGTCATCGGCATCAACGTGGCGTCCACACCGTGGTTTTCACAGCTTCTCGCGGGCCTCGCGGCCACCGCCCTTGCGCTCGTGCTGCTGACCCTCGCGAACCTTTTCATACAACGCTGGATGTGGTGGGCCATAGGCAAAAAACGCCCATAACTCGGCAACAGGGTGCGGACGTTTTTCTTGGAGTTAATCACGCAGCCAATCCATGGCTCAGCCGGTTCTACCGGACTCACCCAACCAAGCGATTGCTTGATGTGATCGTGGTTGCACCAGTGGGTGTACCCGTCGATCAACGCGAGCACCTCCCCACGGGTGTGCTCCTCCCACCGCCCGGGGCGGACGGACCCGACCCTCATCCCGCCGAAGAAACCCTCCGCGGCCGAGTTGTCCGGCGAACGGCCCTTCGCGCCCGTCGATCTCGTCAGCCCGAACCGCTCCATGAGTTCCAGCCATCCCGGCCGCCTATGGTGACGGCCACGGTCGGAACGCACCCGAGGACGCGCGCCCTCGGGCAACGTGGCGGCCGCCTTCTCCGGCATGGTGTCGGCGGGCTGCACGTTGGGGCCGTATCCGGCTGTGTAGGCGACTATCTTGCCGTCGTGGCAGTCGATCACCGGCGAGAGATACACCTTGCCATCAGCCGCCTTGATCTCGGTGATGTCCGTCAGCCGCTTCTCGTTGGGACGTTCGGCGGTGAAGTCCCGGGTGATCGGGGTGCCGGGGGCGGGATTCGTCCCGCCCCCGTAGGTCATCCACGTAATGCTCTGCTCCGGCAGGCCGCGGAACAGACGGCAATCGGTG
>OGWV01000274.1_pt1 | contig 29662 bp, 28 predicted proteins | sample 1576081 | NCBI WGS metagenome assembly OGWV01 (sample SAMEA3541541, study PRJEB24748) | human gut metagenome | biome: human gut; feature: human-associated habitat; material: faeces | place: China | collected 2012 | reverse complement strand
TGTCGCGAAATCTGGAAGCCGGCTTACTTGCTTACAGTAACTCCCGGAATATCTGAAACGAAACTGAGCTACACTGAATGGAACGCCAAGAAAAGCGCCTTTAATGACAACAAACAAGAAACAATTTACCGTGAAGACTGCAACACAAACTTGCTGGCCGACACACAAAACAAAAAGTAACAAGAACTTAAAAATCCATTAAGATGAAAGCATTCAAACGTATTTTCGCCGCAGCTACCCTATTGGTAACCACCGGCCTCGCCTCCGAAGTCAATGCACAAGTGCCTTTGGAAGACTTCTTTAAGAACCCCGAAAAAGTGGGTTATCAAATCTCTCCGGACGGCAAATACTTCTCGTATATGGCACCGTATGAAAACCGCCTCAACCTGTTCGTACAGGAAATCGGTTCGGACAAGACAACCCGAATTACTTCGGAAACAGCACGTAACCTGGCAGGAAGTATGTGGGCAAATGGTCATCGGATTCTTTACATAAAAGATACTGCCGGAGACGAGAATTATCAACTTTATCAGACTGTGGCTTCGTACCGGGCATACTCTCCCAGCTTTTCAAAGCCGAGGCGGGTGTAAAAGTGCACCCGTTCCGGGGAGCAGAGGAAAAGGGGCTGCAGGCCCTGCGCCGAGAGGGTGTTGGCCAGCCGGACGATAAGCCGCCCGCCGATGCCGCGCCCCCGCAATGGCTCCGCAGTCTCGCCGCAGGCCATGTAAGCCTGCTCTGTTCCAATGGCGTAAGCGCCCACGGTGCAGGCAAGCTCCCCGCCCTGCTCCAGAGCCCAGACCACAGCCCTGCTGCGGGCGCGCTTTGAGCAGAGCTCAGAGTAAAAATCATCCCGCCGCGTGGGGCGGTCCGGAAACAGCATCTGTGCAACGGGACCCGCCGGGGGCTCCGGGTCAAAATGCAGGGAGGCCCAGAGCGTTTCTTCCACAGCGGGTTCCGGCAGCTGCTTTCCGGGTGCCAGGCCAAAGACAAAATGGGACTTTGCCCTGGCCCAGCCGGTGGGCGGCGGGCACTCGGCTTCGTCCAGGATGACCGCCTTACAGCCGCAGAAATGCAGGAAGCTGGCCAGTTCGTCCGGGTTGGCGTGGCCCGCCAGCCAGGCGGTACTGCCGCCCACATCCAGCGCCAGCGTTGGCCCGGCGAAGAACCGGCCCGGCTGACTTTTGCCGAAGAGCGCCAGCGCCTGCGGCATCGTGACCCCAAGGCAGAGCTTTCCGCGGCAGGCACTGCCTGCTCCCTGCTGCACAGCCCCATCGATCTCAGCGTGGAAACCCGCCTTGATGCAGAGGTGAAGAGTTGGTTTGCCTTCGCCCTGCAAAAATGCGGCGAGCTGGCGCTGCTGCGTGATGCGTTGAACAGCGGTGATACGGCGGCAATTGTCGAATGGAGCGCACCGATTCAGGCTCGTCGTCACTCTACTCGTGTCCACAACGCCGCAGTGGAAAAACGTCTGGCGGCAATCACCGCCCAGGACAGCCAGCGCGCCAACGCTTACCCGGTTCGCGCCGAGGCTCAACGTGCCCGCTTTAATCTGCCGGCATGGCCGACCACGACTATCGGCTCATTCCCGCAAACCACCGAAATTCGCGGTCTGCGTCTGGACTTCAAAAAGGGCAACCTGGATGCCGGTAACTACCGCACCGGTATTGCGGAACATATCAAACAGGCGATCGCCGAACAGGAGCGTCTGGGGCTCGACGTGCTGGTACACGGTGAAGCCGAACGTAACGACATGGTGGAATACTTTGGTGAGTCTTTAGGGGGATTTTTGTTTACCAAATTCGGATGGGTGCAGTCATACGGCACACGCTGTGTAAAACCGCCGATTATCTGGGGCGATGTGTACCGCGACAAACCGATAACCGTGGACTGGTCCGTATTTGCACAGTCACAGACCGATAAAATTATGAAAGGAATGTTGACCGGACCGGTTACGATTTTAAATTGGTCCTTCCCTAGAGAAGATATTTCCATCGAAGAATCCATGATGCAGATTGCCTTTGTAATCCGAGATGAAGTGCTTGATTTGGAGAAGAATGGTATTCGTATGATTCAGATTGATGAGGCAGCTCTTCGCGAAAAACTGCCGCTTCGTAAATCGGATTGGTACTCGGAATATCTGGATTTTGCAATCCCTGCTTTTCGTCTCACGCACAGCGGGGTAAAACCGGAAACACAGATTCATACACATATGTGCTATAGTGAGTTTAATGATATTATCAAGGCAATTGACGATATGGATGCGGACGTGATTACATTTGAGGCATCCCGGTCAGACTTGCAGATTTTGGATGCTCTCCGTGACAATCATTTTGAAACAGAGGTTGGACCGGGCGTATACGATATCCATTCGGCACGTGTACCGTCAGTCGAGGAAATTGTGACAGCATTAAAAGGAATGCTTGAAAAGATTGAGCCGGATAAACTCTGGGTAAATCCGGATTGTGGTTTGAAAACCAGAGGTGTCAAAGAAACAGATGCCAGCCTGCGGAACATGGTAGCCGCTGCGAAAGAAATCAGGAGATTGGCAAACTAGAATAGTAAGAAAAAAGAAAAAGAAATTCATTCGTATCGAGACGGGATAACGCTTCGCGTTATAGTCTCTCGCGAATTGAATTTCTTTTCCTTTTTTTACTTTCTAAGTGCCAATCACTTCCAGATATGTTATAATATCATTAAAAAAGATGTCGGGGGCAGTTGTATGCTAACAGTTATCATGATTTTTCTAGGTATAGCAGTTCTTTTATTATTCGACGGTGTTTTGGAAAATTATTTTCCGACAACGAAAGAGTATTCGATTCAATCACCAAAAATAAAAGAAGAGAAAAAAGTGGTTTTGCTTACGGATTTACACGCTTGTTGTGTGGGAGGCAAAAAGGATAAATATTTGCAAATGATACAAAAACAGAATCCTGACATTCTCTTGCTCGCGGGAGATATGACGGTGAAAAACGGAAAACGAACAGATTGTGTAATCGAGTTTTTAAAAGGGATTCGTTCGATTGCGCCGGTTTATTATGCGCCCGGTAATCATGAGATTCGCATGCCGGAGTATGAGTCTTTTATCCGGGCGGTTCAAAATTTAGGGATTCATTATCTTTCAAATGCAACAGAAAAAATGGACGAAATGGCTGACGCTTGTTTATGCTGCGATGCCGGGGAGAAAGAGCGCACATGCAAAAATGCCGCTGGAAAAAATAAATGTAGGATAAGAAGAGAGGAAGAGATGAGATGAAAAATATTTTACTGATTGGAGTAGGAAGATTTGGGAGACATATTGCCATGCATCTGAATCAGCTTGGACATCAGGTGATGGCGGTAGACCGAAATGAGGAACGGATCGATGCCGTGATGCCGTATGTGACAAATGCACAGATCGGTGACAGTGTCAATGCAGACTTTCTGCGATCCCTTGGTGTGGGAAATTATGATGTCTGTATTGTGACGATCGGAAGCAGCTTTCAGGATTCGCTGGAAACCGCGTGTCTTTTGAAGGAGCTGGGCGCAAAATGGGTCGTGTCCCGGGCAGAACGGGATGTACAGGAAAAATTCCTGTTGCGGAACGGAGCGGATCAGGTTGTTTATCCGGAAAAACAGATGGCAAAATGGACAGCAATTCGTTACAGCTCGGATCATGTGTTTGACTATATTGAAATTGACAGTCAGTATGCGATTTTTGAGGTTGAAATCCCGGAGAACTGGATTGGAAAAAATGTCGGCCAGCTGGATATCCGGAAAAAATACGGTATTAATATTCTGGCAACAAGAAAATATGGAAAAACAGATGTTGCGGTGTCTCCTGAGACAGTTCTGGATGGCGATGCTACCATATTGGTTCTTGGTGAATATAAAGCGATCCAGAAATGTTTTCGAATCTGAAAGAGAGGTGATTTCTGTGTTAAGTGTAGGACTGCTCTTCGTTACCCTGGTCGGTTTTTTGTCTGGAGGCGTGCTCGTAGATCAGATAGAGACATTTTTCACGGAAAACAGAAGAGAGGAACCGGAAACGGGACAAAATTTCACAGAAAACAGAAAACAAGAACAGGGAACGGGAGAAAAAAAGATTTCCTGACTATAGCTTTCTCTTCGTTTATGATCTACAATAGGAGGTGGGGTGAGACCGTTGGAAAAAGAAAAACAAAAAAAAGAGCATATCCTGGTGTGTCTGTCCTCTTCGCCATCCAATGAAAAAATTATTCGGACTGCGGCGCAGATGGCACAGGCGTTTCAGGCCGGCTTTACGGCATTGTATGTGCAGACAGCAGAAAAAACAGAAAAAACACCGGAGGATCTGGCAAGGCTGCAGAAGCATGTTCGTCTGGCAGAGCAGAGCGGGGCAGAAATTGTAACGACACACAGTGAGGATATTGCCCTGCAGATTGCAGAGTACGCAAGAATTTCCGAGGTGACGCGGATTGTCATTGGAAAGAGCATGATGAAGCAGGGCTATTTCCATCAGCGAAGGGTGTGGACCGAGCGTCTGACGGATCTTGTGCCTGATCTGGAAATTCACATCATTCCAGACTCAGACGTGTACCGGAGATATCAGAAACGAAAAAAATTTCCGGAGTGGATGGAGCTGCCTTCCTGGAAAGAACTAATGCTTACGGTTCTGATTCTGGCTGCTGCGACCGGAATCGGAGAAATCTTTTTTCGGCTTGGTTTTACGGATGCCAATATTATTACGGTATATCTGTTTGGCGTCATGCTGACATCTATTCTGACCAGCGGTTATACCTGTAGTGTGGTCAGCTCTGTGGCAAGTGTTGTCCTGTTTAATTATTTTATGACAGAGCCGAGGCTTTCGTTGTATGCGTATGGTTCCGGCTATCCGGTGACCTTTGCGATCATGCTTGGCACTTCAATCCTGACCAGTACGCTTGCTTCAAAATTGAAAGAAAATGCAAAGCTTTCTGCACGAGATGCCTTTCGAACCAAGATTCTTTTTAATACCAGCCAGCTTCTGCAAAAGGCAGAGGATGCGTCAGAAATTTTTGATATTACGGCAACGCAGCTGATAAAGCTTCTGGGAAGAAATCTGGTTGTGGCGCCGGTAGAAAAAAAGAAAAACGGCATTGTGCAGGGAACTCTTTATAACGCCGAAACAGGAATAAAATCAGAAAAAGTTTTTAATGTGAAAGAACAGGAAATCCTGCAGTGGGTTCTGAAAAACCGGAAACGGGCGGGAGCTATGACAGAACGTTTTTCTGAAGAACCGTATCTGTACCTTTCCATCTATGCGGCACAGAACAGATATGGTGTGATCGGCATTTTCATCGGACAAAAGCCACTGGATGCGTTTGAGAACAGTATCCTGCTTTCTATTCTGGGAGAGTGCGCCATGGCACTGGATCGGGAACAAAGTGCGAGAGAAAAAGAAGAGGCGGCAGTCATGGCGAAAAATGAGCAGCTTCGGGTGAATCTGTTGCGGACGATTTCCCATGATCTGCGCACACCACTGACATCAATTCTCGGCAATGCAGACTCTTTGATCAGTAACTTTGACGCACTGGACGAAGGGATGCGGAAACAGATTTTTTCGGATATTTATGAGGATGCCGGATGGCTGATTGAACTGGTGGAAAATCTGCTTGCGCTTACGAAAATAGAAGATGGAAGTGTAAAACTGCAGTTATCTGATCAGGTGGTTGAGGATGTAGTACGTGAGGCGCTGCGCCATGTAGAACGGCGGAAAAACGAACATAAAATTACGGTGGACTGCGGGGAAGATGTACTGCTCGCCCGCATGGATGCAAAGCTGATTGTACAGGTATTGGTAAACCTGATCAACAATGCAGTAAAATATACACAGACAGGATCCAAGATCCGGATTACAGCCGGAAAAGAAGAAAAAAACGTATGGATTGCGGTGGAGGATAATGGACCCGGCATTCCGGCGGAGTGCAGGGAGCATGTATTTGAAATGTTCTATTCCGGAAAAAATAAGGTGAGTGACAGCCGCAGAAGCCTTGGCCTTGGGCTGGCACTGTGCCGCTCCATTGTAAATGCGCATGGCGGGGAACTGGTGCTTCGTGACTGCGCTCCGCACGGCTGTCATTTTCGTTTTACGCTGCCGCTCAGTGAGGTGAATTTAAATGAATAAGACATTGATACTGGTCGTGGAAGACGATACGCCGGTCCACAACCTGATTACGACAACACTGAAAACACACGATTATAAATAACCACATTGGGGTCAGACCCCATTACTGTTTAGAAATTTTGTTCTTGCTTTGGCAATTCTGACACTGCAGACTGTGCTGAATGACAATATCAAAACGGCAGAAGATGTTGAAACTTATCTGGGTCTTAACACCCTGGTCGTTGTTCCGGATTTTGGAAGCAAAAAGAAATCCAGAAGACGAAGAAAAGACTGAACATAAACACAGAAAATTAAAAAGGAGCATCTCCGGTTTCGAACTTGAAACCTGGAGATGCTCCTTTTTCGTATGCTGCAGAATGAAAAATTATTTTCCCGCCACCGTCACATCCCGCAGCAGTACCGCACACGGTACCACGCGGTTGTTTATCTGCTGTGTCTCTTTCGAGAAAGTCAGATTTTTCAGCACATCGTCATAACGGGCGGAAAGTGATCCGCTGGTTGTCGGATGGGAGGTGGTTCCGTCGCTCTCATACGCGAGCCGGATCTCACCGCCGCAGGTGCCGCTTACGGCATCCATATCAAACGCACTGAAATCGGTGATTTCTATATGCGGCATGCTGCGCAGCTCGTCGAGTGTTTTCGAACCGCCTTCAACTACCATGTTATTCATGGAAGTAGTATCCTTCATGCCGATATAATGGGCATGCTGAAGGCTGCCCCAGTAGGAGCGGCAGATGCCGTTTTCAAACAGAACGCGCTCGGCTGCCGGCATACCGGTTTCGTCGTACGGCGCGTTTTTGGCAGAGCCGTCGAGCGTCGGCACGAGGCGGATATTCAGCGGATCGGCATCTGCGCCGGTGATGGCTTCGCCGATTTTTGCTTTTGCAACGCCCATATACTGATAAGAAGCGTTGGTATGCATGGCAAAATACTGGAAGAAACTGCCGACGGCATTTCCGGTCAGGAGAACATCAGCATGCTCATTCTGGCGGGTCGGAACAGCATTCAGACGCTGGCGGCCGGTGTGGAACATTCCGCGCACTTCGGCGATGATCTTCTCGGCAGATTTGTCGGAGAAGCGGAGATCCTTGTAGATCTCAATCTCATGATCATCCTTGCGGGAGTTTGTGACAACCTCGATCTCGCAGTCAAAGCCGGAGAAGGTGACATCGACACCGCGGGAATTGCGGATGTGTGTCTGCTTCTGGTTGACGAAAATCTCATATGAGTTTACACGGGAATCCTCTTCCGCCTTGATTTCCTGCATAGCCTGCACCAGTTTTACGAGTTCAGCGGTAAGATCGAGGGAAGCATCAGCCGTGTCGGCGCTTTCCTGGGCATCCGATGGCTCTGCAACAGGGTACCATGGGTTCTGCACAAACTGTGCGGCGAACAGCGCCTGGTCAATTTCCTGCTGCATTTCTTCGCGGGAAATGCCCTGGTGGATCTCTTTTTCTGCGCTTCCGCGGAATTTTCCATCCTCACTGTCGACAAAGACGGTCAGAAACGTATGAGTTACTTTTTTCGCGCGGCTCATGTCGAGCTTCTGACCGATGAAAAATGCCTCGCGGGATTCGGTCTGCTCTTCGCGGATCAGAAAGTCGCTGGCTTTGCTTGTTTTTAATACATCGTATAATTCGTTCATCAGCCTAACCTCACTTTACATTTCAGATACGGGCCGCCATCGCTGACTTTGACCCATTCTTTGTGACCTTTTCCGCACATGCCGGAGCCGAAGAGCTCTTCTTTGTCGGAAACCATGGAGATGCTCTTTAAGAGATCCGGAACGTAGCCGGTCAGGGTGACAGGAGATACGACTTTTCCGGTCAGCTTACCATCTTTGATCTCGCGGCCGAGTCCGACCATGCACTGGATGCCCCAGTGTTTCGGGTCTTCCATACCGGACTGAACGCTTTCGAGAAGATAGCCGTGCTCAATCGAAGCGATCATATCATCGAGTTTGTCTGTGCCTGCGGTGAAGTAGGTGTTGGTCATACGGGAGTAGACTTTGCGCTCGAAGCTCTCGCGTTTTCCGTTTCCGGTCGGCGTGGTGCCAAGGCGGAGTGCGCTTACGAGATCGCTGATGCCGGTAACGAGTGTACCGTGGTCGATGACCGTGGTGTCGGTGCCGAGCGTTCCCTCATCATCAAAAAGATAACTGCTGACCTGCTGTGCGCCGACTGCTCCGTCGTGCATGGAGGAGAGCTGGGAGGCAACAGGCTTGCCGATATACTCTTTGGCGAGTGCGCGGTTTTTGACAAACATATCCATCTCGACACCGTGGCCGAATGCTTCGTGTGCAATCACGCCGGTGACATCCGGTGCGGTGATGACATCGTACATGCCAGGGGTGACCGGATCGGAGTGGAGCTTGTCGTACAGAACGGCGATGATTTCCTCAACAATCGCATCCATCTCATTTAAGATTTCCACGCCTTTCAGGCCGGAGCAGGAACGGTACGACATATTCTGTTTTCCGTTTTCTGTGCCGATTGCGGAAAGGGAGCCCTCCGAGAAAGCGTAGGACTGCATCAGATCCTTTTTGGAGGAGAGGAACAGCTTGTTGACACGGGCAAAGCTGACGGTACTCTGGAATTCCAGAATTCCTTCATGGGCAGCGCCGGCGTTGCAGAGTTTCCGAAGGTGGGAGAGAATCTCCTCTGCGGAGACGGTCTCCGGGTCAATCTCGATTTCATTCTGCATCGTTTTTGCGATGGCTTCTTCCTGCACGAGAGGAGACTCCATCTGCGCAATGCCGAGTGCCTTTAATGCCTGAAATTCGGATTTCAGCGCGGAAGTAATTTCCTCCGCAAGATCTGCGGCATCGGTGAGGTTGTTGAAGGAATATTCGGTGTAGGAACCGTCCTGCCATGCACGGACAACGAAGCCGCGTTCACAGAAGTGATAATCGCCGACGATGGTCTGATGCATGCTGACGCGATAGGTCGTACCTTTGACATCGGTGCAGAGCACGCTGACATAATCGAATTCGCGCTCGAGCAGACGGATCAGTTCCTGAATCTGTGGTTTGATTTCCACAAGATAGGATGACATTGGAACCTGCATAAGTTTGGTGTCCTTTCTGGAGCCTGCCGGAGTGTTCGATAGAGAACCTGCGCCGGGGCTCAAAATAATAGAATCCGGAAAAAATAGTTTCGAAAAAATCCCGAACATAGTTTCATTATAGAAGTGGGAAATGGAAAAAGCAATAAAAAAAGGTTGACAAAATGAATTTTGATGATATACTTTGAATATCAAAACATTTGAAAAGAAAAATGTTTGAGAATGAAATAAGCAAGAGGACAGTAAGGTGAAAAACGGCAGAATTGCGGGAACCGGTTCGTATGTACCGGAGACGATATGGAAAAATGAAGATCTGGAAAAGATGGTGGATACGAGCGATATCTGGATCCGAGAGCGGACGGGAATCGGTGCGCGCCACATAGCCGGGGAGGAGACGGTTGCCCAAATGGCAGTAAAGGCGGCGAGAAGAGCGCTGGAAAATGCCGGGATCTGTTCGACAGAACTGGATCTGATTCTTGTCGGAACCTCCTCGTCGGAGAGCATCTTTCCGAATACCGCCTGTCTTGTGCAGGATGAAATCGGTGCCTTCCGTGCCGCCTGTCTCGATGTCAGCGCCGCCTGCACCGGATTTCTTGCGGTGTATGAGCTGGGCCAGCTGTATATCCGGAGCGGCAAGGCAAAAAACGTGCTGCTGATCGGCGCGGATGCCCTGAGCCGCCTGGTGGACTGGAGTGACCGCGGAACCTGCATTCTGTTCGGGGACGGCGCGGGAGCCGTTGTGCTGACAGCAGAGGAGCAGGAGACAAAAGCGTGCGAAAAGATCCATTCTGATGGAGAAAAAGGCGTGTCGCTGACCTGCGAAAAGGGAACGTATCTGCAGATGGACGGCCGTGCCGTGTTCCAGTTTGCTTTATCCCGCGTGCCGGAAGTCATCCGCGAGGTGCTCGCGGAAGCCGACATGGCGGTCGAAGAGATTGATGCGTTTATCCTTCATCAGGCAAACAGCCGCATCATCGACGGCGTGGCAAAACGACTGAAAGCACCGAAAGAAAAATTTCCGCGGAATATCGAAGCATACGGCAATACATGTGCGGCGAGCATTCCGATTCTGCTGGATGAGTGGAACCGGTCCGGCAGAGCCAAAAAAGGACAGAGAATCGTTCTCTCCGGTTTCGGAGCAGGACTGATCTGGGGCGCGGCGTACCTGGAATGGTAAGAAACGCCCATATAAAATAAGAAGAATAAGAAAAAAAGTGAGGACAAAAACATGTTAGAAAAAGTAAAAGAAACCGTAGCAGAAGCACTGGGAGCAGACATCGATACCATCACAGCGGAGACTTCCTTCAAAGAGGATCTCGGAGCAGATTCCCTGGATCTGTTTGAAATGGTCATGTCCCTCGAGGACACCTGCGGCGTGGAAATCCCGACCGAGGATCTGGAAACGATGGTAACTGTCGGTGATGTTGCAGAGTATCTGGAGCAGCACAAAAACTAAGAAAGATCGGGAAGCAGGAGGAAGCGATTCATGATCACAGAAGTGACAAAATTACTCGGGATTCAGTATCCAGTCATTCAGGGCGGCATGGCCTGGGTGGCGGAGCATCATCTGGCAGCGGCAGTTTCCGAGGCCGGCGGCCTTGGCCTCATCGGAGCATCGGCGGCACCGGCAGAGTGGGTTCGGAATGAAATCCGCGAAGCAAAAAAACTGACGGACAAACCGTTCGGCGTCAACATCATGCTGATGAGCCCGTATGCGGATGAGGTGGCAAAAGTGGTTGCCGAGGAAGGCGTAAAAGTCGTTACGACGGGCGCAGGAAATCCGGAGAAATATATGGAACTGTGGAAAAACGCTGGTATCCGCGTCATCCCGGTGGTCGCTTCCGTGGCTCTTGCAAGACGAATGGAGCGCGCAGGCGCAGATGCCGTTGTGGCAGAAGGATGTGAGTCCGGCGGCCATATCGGCGAGACGACAACGATGGCACTCGTTCCGCAGGTGGCAGATGCCGTAAAAATTCCAGTCATTGCGGCCGGTGGAATTGCGGACGGACGCGGCATGGCAGCAGCCTTTATGCTGGGTGCCGAGGCGGTTCAGATGGGAACGCGTTTTGTCGCTTCGAAAGAGGCCGTTGTGCATGAAAATTACAAGCAGCTGGTGATCAAGGCGAAAGATATTGATACCCGCGTGACAGGCCGCACAACCGGTCATCCGGTGCGGGCGATCCGAAATGAGATGACACGCCATTATCTGGAACTGGAAAAAGAGGGAGCTCCGTTCGAAGAGCTGGAAAAACTGACGCTCGGCGGTCTTCGAAGAGCCGTTGTGGACGGCGATGTCAAAACCGGAAGCGTGATGTCCGGTCAGATTGCAGGTATGGTAAAAGACGAGAAAAGCTGCAAAGAAATCATAGAGCAGATGATGAATGAGATGGAAGAACTTCTGAAAGGAGCACCGGCGCGGTTATGAGTAAAACAGCATTTATGTTTCCTGGACAGGGTTCCCAGTGTGTCGGCATGGGCGCGGATTTTTATGAAGCATGTCCGAAAGCGAGAGCCGTCTACGATATGGCATCCGAGCTGATCGGGATTGATATGAAAAGACTCTGTTTTGAGGAAAATGAACATCTGGATCAGACAGAGTTTACCCAGATTGCACTGCTGACAACCGGAATGGCGATGGAGCAGTCCATCCGGGCGTGCGGCCTTACGCCGGATGTGACAGCGGGCCTCAGCCTTGGCGAGTACAACGCGATTGTGTCCGCCGGCGGTATGGAAATGGCGGATGCGATGAAGGTCGTCCGCAGAAGAGGCATCCTGATGGAGGAGGCCGTTCCGGCAGGCGAGGGCGCGATGGCGGCGGTGCTCGGCATGGAAGCTGCAAAAATCGAAGAGATTTTGAGCGGGATTTCCGGCGCCTACATTGCCAATTACAACTGCCCGGGTCAGATTGTCATCACCGGATATGAGGCGGCAGTGGCAGAGGCTTCGGAAAAGTTAAAAGAAGCAGGCGCAAAGCGGGTACTTCCGCTGAACGTAAGCGGCCCGTTCCATTCCCCGATGATGGAAGCTGCGTCCCAGGGGCTGACCGAAGCGCTCGAGGGCGTCGGCTTTATGGAGTTGAAGATTCCGTATGTGACGAATGTAACCGGCCAGTATGTGCGTGATACTGCACTGACGCGCGGCCTTCTGATCCAGCAGGTGGCATCCGGTGTGCGGTGGCAGCAGAGCATCGAGGCAATGATTGCGGACGGCGTTGATACCTTCGTGGAGATCGGACCGGGAAGAACACTGACCGGCTTTTTAAGAAAAATCAACCGGGATGTAAAAGGTTACAATATCCGCACCTATGAGGAAATGCATCAGGTGTGCGAAACTTTATTATAGATAGTGGATTATGCAGCAGGAGAATGAGATGTTAAGTGGAAAAACAGCAGTAGTAACGGGCGCATCCCGCGGAATCGGGCGTGCGATTGCAGAAAAACTGGCGGCGGAGGGAGCCTTTGTTGTCATCAATTACAATGGTTCAAAAGAGGCGGCCGAAACCGTGCTTGCGGGAATCCGCGCGGCAGGAGGAGACGGCTGCGTGATGCAGTGCAATGTATCGGATTTTGCGGCGTGTGAAGTGTGGATGAAGGAAATTCTTGCTTTGTATGGGAAAATCGATATTCTGGTCAACAACGCGGGCATCACAAAGGACGGCCTTCTGATGGGCATGTCGGAGGAAGCCTTCGACCGTGTCATTGAGACAAACCTCAAGGGAACGTTCAACTGCATCCGCTTTGCGGCACGGCCGATGATCCGTCAGAAGAGCGGCTGCATCATCAACATGGCTTCTGTGGTCGGCGTGGCAGGAAACGCCGGACAGGCAAATTATGCGGCATCGAAAGCAGGTGTGATCGGCCTGACGAAAACAGCGGCACGGGAACTGGCATCCCGCGGCATCCGCGTCAATGCGATTGCGCCGGGCTTTATTGAGACCGATATGACGGAGGTTCTTTCGGATAAAGTGAAAGAAGCATCCGTATCCCAGATTCCGCTCGGCCATTTCGGAAAGCCGGAGGATGTGGCAAACCTGGCTGCATTTCTGGCATCCGAAGCGGCAGCTTACATCACCGGACAGGTGATTCACTGCGACGGCGGCATGGTGATCTAAGAAAAGGAGAGTTGGAATGAAGAGAAGAGTAGTCATCACAGGGCTGGGTGCGGTAACCCCGATTGGAAATACCGTGGAGGAATTCTGGAACGGCGTCCGCAAGGGAGCCTGCGGAATCGGAACGATTACGAAATTTGATACAGCAGAATATAAAGTACATCTGGCAGGCGAGGTCAAAGGCTTCGTGGCAAAAGAACGCATGGATTTCAAGGCGGCAAGACGAATGGGAACTTTCTCCCAGTATGCCGTTGCGGCAGCAAAAGAAGCGTTTGCAGATGCCGGCATTTCCATGGAGAATGAAGATCCGTTCCGCGTCGGCGTTCTGGTGGGCTCCGGCGTCGGTGATCTGAATGCATGCGAGCAGGCGAAAGCCAAAATTGATGCCGGAAATCCGTCCCGCGTCAACCCGTTTACCGTTCCGGTGATGATTGCGAACATGGCGGCGGGAAACGTTGCGATTGCACTCGGCGCGAAAGGAAAATGTACCAGCGTGGTGACGGCGTGTGCGACAGGAACGCACTGCATTGGCGATGCCTTCCGCGCAATTCAGTACAACGACGCGGACATCTGCGTGGCAGGCGGCGCGGAGAGCGCAATTACGCCGGTCGGCGTGGCAGGCTTTTCGGCACTGACCGCACTTTCCGAGTCGGAAGATCCGCTGCGGGCTTCGATTCCGTTTGATAAAGACCGGAACGGTTTCGTCATGGGCGAGGGCGCCGGCATTCTCGTACTTGAGGAGCTGGAGCACGCGAAACAGCGCGGCGCGAAGATCTATGCAGAGGTAGTCGGATACGGCGCAACCTGCGATGCGTACCACATTACTTCTCCATTGGAAGATGGAAGCGGTGCGGCACGTGCGATGGAGCTTGCGATGGAAGAAGCGGGAGTAAAACCGGAAGAAGTTACTTATATTAATGCACACGGAACGTCCACACATCACAACGATCTGTTTGAAACGCGTGCGATCCGGAAAGCCTTCGGTGATGCGGCAGACCATGTGCTGGTCAACTCGACGAAATCGATGGTCGGTCATCTGCTCGGCGCGGCAGGCGGTGTGGAAGCTGTTGTCTGTGCGAAATCCATTCAGGACGGCTTCGTGCATCAGACGATTGGAACAAAGGAAGCAGATGCGGAATGCGATCTGAATTACTGCATCGGCGCTCCGGTGGAAACCGATGTGAAACTGGCAATGAGCAATTCCCTTGGTTTTGGCGGCCACAATGCGGTGCTGCTGTTTCAGAAATATGAATAAAGCGGCATCGTGTTCCGGTGCAGAAAGGAAAATAAGATGGAATTAGATCAGATTTTACAGTTGATTGATAAAGTTTCGGATTCTTCGCTGACCGCGTTTGATTACGAGGCTGATGGGATCAAGATTGCCATGGAGCATGGAAAAGCAGCTCCGGTGCAGGTGCAGATGAGCGGGGTTCCATCCGGTGCCGGTCTGCAGATGGCAGAGATGATGGGCGGAGCAAATGGCGTGACAGCGAAAGAAGCAGCCATGCCGGAGAGAAAAGAAACGGCAGGAAAAAGTACAGCGGCTGAGGATCACAGCGAAGCAGAAGAAGGCGTTTTTGTGACATCCCCGCTGGTCGGAACGTTTTATACAGCTCCGGCAGAGGATGCCGAGCCGTTTGTGAAGGTCGGCGACACCGTGAAAAAGGGACAGGTTGTAGCGATTGTGGAGGCCATGAAGCTGATGAATGAGATTGAGAGCGAAGTGGACGGCGTGATTGCGGAGGTTCTGGTGAAAAACGGCGAGATGGTTGATTACGGAAAACCGCTGTTCCGGGTAAAAGCGTAAAGCCGGGACGAGAAAGGAAGCAGCGAATGAACAGTTTGACAACGAAACAGATTCAGGAGATTATTCCACACAGACATCCGTTTCTGCTGGTGGATTACATAGAAGATTTTGAGCCGGGCGAATTCGGCATTGGGTATAAATGTGTGACGTACCGCGAGGATTTTTTTGCGGGTCATTTTCCGCAGGAGCCGGTGATGCCGGGCGTGCTGATTATCGAGGCGCTGGCGCAGGTCGGTGCGGTTGCGATTCTTTCTCTTGACGAGAATAAGGGAAAAATTGCATTTTTCGGCGGCATCAACAAGTGCCGCTTTAAGGGAAAAGTGAAACCGGGAGACAAGCTTCGTCTGGAGACGAAAATTATCCGCCACAAGGGACCGATGGGCGTCGGAGAAGCGGTTGCTTCGGTCGACGGCAAGGTGGTCGCGCAGGCGGAACTGACCTTTATGGTGGGGGCAGCACAATGATTCGAAAAGTTTTGATTGCAAACCGTGGGGAGATCGCGGTCCGGATTATCCGGGCATGCCGTGAGATGGGAATTCTCACGGTTGCTGTTTATTCGGAGGCGGACCGGGAGGCACTGCATGCGCAGCTCGCGGATGAGGCGGTGTGCATCGGGCCGGCACCGTCGAAGGACAGTTATTTAAATATGGAACGTATTTTGAGTGCGGCGCTTGTGACGGGGGCGGATGCGGTTCATCCGGGATTTGGATTCCTGTCGGAGAACAGCACGTTTGCGCGGAGATGCCAGGAGTGCCACATTACGTGGATTGGGCCGTCGCCTGAGGTGATGGACCGGCTGGGTAATAAGTCTGAGGCGCGAAATACGATGCAGGCAGCCGGTGTGCCGGTGATTCCGGGGACGAAGGAACCTGTTTTTGACTGGGAGACGGGTCTTTCTGAGGCCGACCGGATTGGTTTTCCGGTGATGATTAAGGCGGCGCTTGGAGGCGGCGGCAAGGGTATGCGCATGGCGGAGACGCGCGGGGAGTTCCAGAGCGCGTTTCAGACGGCGCAGAAGGAGGCTAAAAGTTCGTTTGCGGACGGGACGATGTATGTGGAGCGGCTGATTCGTCATCCGCGTCATGTGGAGTTTCAGATTATGGCGGACTCGTTCGGGAATGTGATTCATCTTGGGGAGCGGGACTGCTCGATTCAGAGGAATCATCAGAAGATGATTGAGGAGTCGCCTTGTGTGGCGATTGATGACACGCTGCGGGAGCGGATGGGCTCGGCGGCGGTCCGGGCGGCGAAGGCGGCGCATTATGCGAATGCGGGGACGATTGAGTTTCTGCTGGAGCCGGACGGGAATTTTTATTTTATGGAGATGAATACGCGGATTCAGGTGGAGCATCCGGTGACGGAGTGGGTCACGGGGGTGGATCTGATTCAGGAGCAGCTTCGGGTGGCTTCGGGGATGCCGCTGTCGGTGACGCAGGGGGAGGTACGGCTTTCGGGTCATGCGATTGAGTGCAGGATTAATGCGGAGAATCCGGCGAAGAATTTCAGGCCTTGTCCGGGGAAGATTACGGAGATGCATCTGCCTGGGGGATTTGGAGTACGGGTGGATACGGCGGCGTATGACGGGTATGTGATTCCGGCGTTTTATGATTCGATGCTGGCGAAATTGATTGTGCATGGGAGGACGCGTGAGGAGGCGATTGCGCGGATGAGGAGTGCGCTGGGGGAAGTCGTCATCGAGGGAGTCGACACTAACGTTGATTATTTGTATTCTATTTTAAATGAAGAGGAGTATCTGGCCGGGAGGGCGGATATTGAGTTTGTGGAGCGGTTGACGGAGAGATTGTGAGAGACGGACGCCGCCCGGCAGTACAGCAGAGGGGGACGGCGCGGTTTCAGAGGAAAGAAACACTAAGGACTCCAGCATTTGCTAAAACCATTTTCAAAAATCCAAAACTCGCTGTCGCTCAGACAGTTGGATTTTTGAAAATAACGCAAATGCTGGAAGCCTAAGTGTTTCTATAGCAATCCCCGAAAATAATGCAAAAAATTCAGCACCGCAGAGCGTGAATTACTGCGTCACAGATTTTCGTCGTACCCCGGTACGCCTTCAAATCTGTTCCTTGCAATTCGCGCTCTGCAGCACTGCCTTTTTTGCATTATTTTCGGGTCTTGCTATAGTTCCTCCTGCAAATGCGCCGTCCCCCTCTGCTGTACTGCCGGGCGGCTGAGATCAGACACACGACTGGGAGAGTGTGGTCAGCGACACCGCGGGGCGGTGCGGCTGGGATGACAGGAGTGAGCGGTGAAGAGAGAATGAATGCCTCGATGGGTGAGGTGTGAGGTTGGAAGATTGTTATGGTGACAATAGAGTGAAAGTGTTATGACGTAAGGAGTGATGGTGGTATGATGCTGGGTAAGTATTTTAAGAAGACGGTGTTTCGGAAGGAGCACACGGCGGATGGGGTGGTGCCGGAGGCGCCGCAGGGGATTTTGAAGAAGTGTAATGCTTGTAAGGGGGCTATTTTTACGGAGGATGTGAAGAGGAATCTTTATATTTGTCCGAAGTGTGGGAATTATTTTCGGGTGCATGCGTATCGGAGGATTGAGTTTCTTCTGGATGATGGGAGTTTTGAGGAATGGGATCAGGGGATGACGGCGGGGAATCCGCTGGGGTTTCCGGGGTATGAAGAGAAGGTGAGGGCTCTGCAGGAGAGAACAGGACTTACGGAGGCTGTTGTGACTGGTAAGGGACGGATCAACGGGATGGAGACGGTGATCGGGGTCTGTGATGGCAGGTTTATGATGGCCAGTATGGGTGAGGCTGTTGGGGAGAAGATTACGCGGGCGGTGGAGAGGGCGACGAAGCTCTCGCTGCCGGTGATTTTGTTTGCGTGCTCGGGAGGGGCGCGGATGCAGGAGGGGATTGTCTCTCTGATGCAGATGGCGAAGACGTCGGCGGCACTGAAAAGACACAGTGATGCGGGGCTTTTGTATGTGAGTGTGCTGACGGACCCGACGACGGGCGGCGTGACGGCGAGCTGGGCGATGCTGGGGGATATTATTCTGGCGGAGCCGCATGCGCTGATCGGGTTTGCGGGACCGAGGGTTATTGAGCAGACAATAGGACAGAAACTGCCGAAAGGATTCCAGCGGGCGGAGTTTCTGGTGAAGCATGGGTTTGTGGATCGGATTCTGCCAAGAGAAGAGGCGAAAGAGGTGCTGGCGGAGATTCTGCGGATGCATGGGAAGCGTGCGGAAGGTATGGCATCGGGCGGTGGCGATTTGATGAAGAATTCTGTGCCGGAAGAAAACGGGAAGGAACTGCAGAAAGAAGAGACTGCGGCAGAAAGCGTGAAGGCGCTGGCAGAAGAAACTGAAAATACGGAAACTTCCAGGGACGGACAGGAAAAATCGCTTCGGGGAGAAAAAGAAGAGACGGAGTGGGAGAATCTGCGGAAATCGTCGGCCTGGGATTGTGTGCAGAAAGCGCGGAAAAAAGACCGGCCGGTCGGAGGGGATTATATTCGGGAGCTGTTTCCGGATTTTATCGAGTTCCATGGCGACCGGCTGTATGGCGATGATGCGGCGATCATCGGTGGTATTGCGTCGTTTGACGGCACACCGGTCACGGTCATCGCCGAGGCGAAAGGCGCGGATACGAAAGAAAACATCCGCCGCAATTTCGGCATGCCGTCCCCGGAGGGCTACCGCAAAGCCCTGCGTCTGATGAAACAGGCCGAAAAATTCCACAGGCCTGTTATCTGTCTCGTAGACACCCCAGGCGCCTTCTGCGGAATGGAAGCCGAAGAACGCGGCCAGGGCGAGGCGATTGCGCGGAACCTGTATGAAATGTCAGCGTTAAAAACGCCGGTTCTTTCTATTGTCATTTCAGAAGGCGGCAGCGGCGGTGCACTGGCACTCGCCGTGGCGGATGAAGTGTGGATGATGCAGAATGCCATCTACTCCATCCTGTCGCCGGAGGGATTTGCAAGCATCCTGTGGAAAGACGGCAAACGCGCGCCGGAGGCCGCCGAGGTGATGAAGCTGACGGCGGGGGATTTGAAGGAACTGGGAATTGTAGAAGAGATTGTGGAAGAGCCGGGGGAGTTTACGGTGGACACAATGCCAGTGGTGTGTGAAGAATTGAGAGGCAAAATTCTGAGATTCCTGGAAAAGTATGAGAAGATGGATGGGGAAGAACTGGTAGAGGAGAGGTATCGGAGATTTCGGGATATGTGAAAAGAAGATTTTGACATATTCTGAAATGCATGATATTATGATATTGAAAAGAGTGCTACCGATAGACGGTTAGTCCATATTTATTGGTTTATGTAAAAATAGTCGCCAAAGTTTGCAGGACTGGGCGGCTATTTTTGTGATTTCGCAGTATCTTTGCCGAAGTTGTATCCAAGGCTAAAGCAGGTTAAGCCGAAACTTACAACTGCTATGAAGTCGATAATACTCATGGCTTAGCCCTCCTTTCCAAGGAATTCCCATATAAAGGGTTTCTATGTAATCGGAGAGTCACAGTCCCTCCGTAGAAGGACTAACCGCCTACCGTTATGGCAGCACCCGTATATTGAGTATAACATCAATGGATTGACGGATGAACTGAAGGCGCAGCGTCGCCCTCCGTGAGGGCGTGAGTTGAAATGATGCGTCCCCACACAACCGGCCCGATTCCTTTGTCGCCCTCCGTGAGTTGAATCTTCAAACATTGGTGGAATTATTTAGAGTATGATGTATCACACTTCGTGAGTTGAAATAACAGCAGTTATTCTGCAAGCAGAGGAGCGTTCTCTCAGGAGTGAAATGTGTTTGACATGAAAGTTAAATAATGTTAATCTATAACTAGCGTAAGCGACAACTAACCGCTCATGTATTCGCAAGAACCATGAGCGGCTATTTTTCTATTTTAATATTCGGTGAGAAAGGAGGAAAATTGTGAAGAGTCCATTTAAAATATTTTGGATCGTACTCGGTTTTCTGTGCCTGGGATTTGGTACCATCGGCATTGTGCTTCCGATTCTGCCGACAGTTCCATTCTATATGGCAACCCTGTTCTGCTTTGCGAAAAGTTCGGAACGGCTGCACAGCTGGTTTATTGGGACCCAATCATATAAGAAGCATCTCGACAGCTTCGTACAGCATCGGGCGATGACGGTAGGAACGAAATGTAAAATTATCGGGATGGTAACGGTTGTGATGGCGATCGGCTTTTTTGCTATGAAGAATGTGCCGATTGGAAGAATCTGTATTGCTGTGGTATGGATGTGCCATATTTTGTATTTCTTCCTGCGGGTCAAAACCGTAAAAACAGAAGATCATATCCTAGGAGAAACAAAATGAACAAAGTAGAAAAAAAGCGGCAGAAAGAACAGTACGTCGTGGAAGAGATGATCCGCCTGTACTGCCGGAAGAACCATGGAAAAGAGGGGCATGCATCCGGTGGGATGTGTCCGGAATGTCAGAAATTAGCGGACTATGCAAAACAGCGGAGCCAGAAATGTCCCTTCATGGAACAGAAAACATTCTGCGCAAACTGCAAAGTACACTGCTACAAGCCGGAAATGCGGGAAAAGATCCGCGCCGTTATGCGGTTTTCGGGGCCGAGGATGCTGCTGTATCATCCGATTTTAGCTATCTGGCATTTAATCTGCAGCATGAGAGAGAAGCGAAAAGCAAAAGCATAAAAGAGAGGTACTTATGATTAAAACAAGACTGGTGGGGCTGCTGTCCCACGCGAAAAAGTATATCGTGTACACGATTCTGTGGCAGTGGGCGGCGCTTCTGTCGCAGGTGATCGCGGTATTTACGATCGCCGATCTGCTGGAGCGGGTTGTGTATGGCGCGGTAACGGCGACGGCTGTGAAACGGACGGTTTTTATGCTGGCAATTGTTGTTGTGATCCGCTTTTTCTGCGAGCGGATGGGTGCGAGGTCTTCGTATCTTGCGTGTGTGGATGTGAAACGGATTCTGCGTGAAAAAATTTATGAGAAAATGCTGAAACTGGGGGCATCCTACAGCGAACAGGTATCATCCTCGGAGGTCGTACAGGTATCCACGGAAGGCGTGGAGCAGCTCGAAACCTATTTTGGAAAGTATCTTCCGCAGCTGTTCTACAGCCTGATTGCGCCGCTCACCTTGTTTGTGATCCTCTGCCGGGTGAGCATGAAAGCGAGCGTGATTCTTCTGATCTGTGTGCCGCTGATCCCGATTTCGATTGTGGTTGTGCAGAAGATTGCGAAGAAGCTGCTGAACAAATACTGGAGCATTTACACCGGCCTTGGCGATTCCTTCCTTGAAAATCTGCAGGGTCTGACGACATTAAAAATTTATCAGGCCGACCAGCAGAAAGCCGACGAGATGGATGTGGAATCCCAGAACTTCCGCCGGATCACGATGAAAGTTCTGACGATGCAGCTCAACTCAACGAGCGTGATGGACATCGTAGCATACGGCGGCGCGGCGGTTGGCATGGCGGTGGCGGTATCGGAATTTCTGAAAGGAAACCTCACCGTGTCCGGCACGCTCTGCATTGTGCTGCTGGCGAGTGAGTTTTTCCTGCCGCTGCGTCTGCTCGGATCGTTCTTCCACATTGCGATGAACGGCATGGCGGCGAGTGACAAGATTTTCAAAATCCTTGATCTGCCGGAGCCGCAGGCGGGAGAACGGACGCTGCCGGACGGACCGCTGGATGTTGTGTTGGAGGATGTGCATTTTTCCTATGAAGAAGACCGGGAAATCTTAAAAGGCATTGACCTTACACTCCCGGCGGGCAGTTTTGTATCGCTGGTCGGCGAATCCGGCTGCGGAAAGAGTACGATTGCGGGTATCCTTGCGGCAAAGAACCGTGGATATACAGGGCGCATCACCCTGGGCGGTGTGCCGCTCTCGGAAGTCGCTGAGACGGATCTGATGAAGCACGTTGTTCTGGTCCGCCACAACAGTTACTTATTTAAAGGAACCGTAGAAGAGAACCTGCGCATGGCGAAACCGGATGCGACGAAGGAGGAGATGGAGGCGGTTCTGCAGAAAGTCAATCTGCTGGGATTCTTACAGACACAGAACGGACTGCAGACAGGGCTTCTCGAAAAAGCAGGAAACCTCTCCGGCGGCCAGTGCCAGCGTCTTGTGATTGCGCGGGCGCTGCTTCGGAGCGACAGTGCGGTGTATATCTTTGATGAAGCCGCATCGAATATTGATGTCGAGAGTGAAGAGCTGATCATGAATGTGATTCATGAACTCGCAAAGACGAAAACGGTATTGCTGATTTCCCACCGCCTTGCGAACGTCGTACAGTCAGATCAGATTTATTTCCTGAAAAACGGTACCATCTGCGAGCGTGGAACGCATGCGGAACTGATGGAACAGAACGGCGCATACCGTCATCTGTACGACAGCCAGATGGTACTGGAAAACTATGGAAAGGAGGGGAATGCATGATGAACGAGAAGAAAAATACAGCAAAACGCAGAAGCGCCCTCCGGATTATGGGAAGCCTGATCGGGCTGGTGAAGCCATTGCTTCATATTATGATGGCGGCAATTATTCTTGGAACAATGGGATATTTATGTGCGATCTTCCTGACGATTCTGGCAGGACAGGTCATCGTGCATGGCTTACTGACGGGCGCGGCAGGGACGAGCCTTTCGGTGCAAAACATGTGGCTTGTACATACCCCGGTAAAAACGATACTCACGGTGATGATCGTGATCGCGGTGCTGCGCGGCATTCTGCATTATGCGGAGCAGTACTGCAACCACTTTATTGCTTTTAAACTGCTGGCGATCATCCGCCATAAAGTGTTTGCAGCTTTGCGGAAGCTCTGCCCGGCGAAGCTGGAAGGACGGGACAAAGGAAATCTGATTTCGATTATCACAACCGATATCGAACTTCTGGAAGTATTCTATGCGCATACGATTTCCCCGATTGCGATTGCAGCATTAACTTCTCTGATTATGGTATGCTTCATTGGAAGATACCATGTTCTGGCAGGGCTGCTTGCACTTGCGGCGTATCTGACGGTCGGCGTTGTGATCCCGATGTGGAACGGAAAGCGCGGAAGCCAGAAAGGAATGGAGTTCCGGACAGGCTTTGGCGAGCTGAACAGCTTCGTGCTGGATTCCCTGCGTGGCCTCGACGAGACGATTCAGTACGGACAGGGCGAAAAACGGAAAGAGCAGATGTCAGGGCGGTCGAAAGAACTGGCTTCTGTGCAGGAAAACTTAAGCCGCATGGAAGGCTCCCAGCGGTCTGTCACCAACATGGTGATTCTTCTGGCATCGTTCGGCATGCTGGCACTGACGATCTATCTTTACACGAAAGGCGGGATCGGATTTGAGGGAGTCCTGACCTGCACAGTCGCGATGATGGGTTCCTTCGGCCCGGTCGTGGCGCTGTCCAGCCTGTCGAATAACCTGAATCAGACGCTGGCAAGCGGCGAGCGTGTGCTTTCCCTTCTCGAGGAAGCGCCGCTGGTGGAGGAAATTCCGGGAGATGCGGCATCCGGCGGTGACCACGCATTTGCAGGAGCCGAGGCGCAGAATGTAACGTTTGCCTACGAAGACGAGACGATTCTGGATCAGTATTCGCTGAAACTGGAACCGGGAAAAATCACCGGCATCCACGGCGCGAGCGGTTCCGGAAAATCGACGATCTTAAAACTTCTGATGCGCTTCTGGGATGTCCAGACGGGGCGCGTTTCCGTGGACGGAGCCGATGTCCGCAAAATCCCGACAAAGCATCTGCGCGATATGGAAAGCTATGTGACGCAGGAGACACACCTGTTCCACGATTCGATTGCGAACAATATCGCTATTGCAAAACCCGGCGCGAAGCGGGAAGAAATTATGGAGGCGGCGAAGAAGGCGTCCATACATGATTTCATCATGACACTGCCAAATGGCTACGACACCGAAGTCGGAGAACTCGGCGATACGCTGTCCGGCGGAGAAAAACAGCGGATCGGTATCGCGCGGGCATTCCTGCATGACGCATCCATGATCCTGCTGGACGAGCCGACATCGAATCTTGATTCCTTAAATGAAGGAATTATTCTGAAATCCCTGAAAGAATCGGCAGAAGAGAAAACCATTGTGCTCGTATCGCACAGAGTGTCCACGATGAACGTCGCGGATGTGGTATATGAAATGGAAAATGGCCGGATTTCCTGATTTTACAGCACTTGACAGAGAAAAGACGATGTGCTACACTAACAGTCGTTAAAGAAAAGACAATTAAATATCGATGTGTAAGGTGTCGGACATACGTGTCCGGTGAAAAGGGAAGCAGGTGTGAATCCTGCACGAACTCGTCACCGTATTTTGCAAGCAGGGGAATGATCCACTGGGAAACCGGGAAGGAGACCGATGCGCTGGAGTCAAATCCTGAAGCAATGAGCCGGGAGACCTGCCTTTCGCAGTACAGGAACGTTACGTTCGTGCCACGAGGAACTGGCAGTACAAAACAGGAAAGCGGACATTTGCCCCACAGCGGGTGAGATGGTTTTCTTTGTGATGAAAATACTGGAAGCCCCTCGTTGAAAAACGAAAGGGCTTCTTTCTATTTACGCGGGCAACGAGCCAAAGTCCGTGCTTGCACGAGACCTTAGCGACTGCCGCGATAACTTGAGAAACTCGCGGAGCGTGTTTCTCATAGTTTGAAATGTAAAACGTCCCCGATATTGGTTGTTGCAAAGATACCAGCAAATGGGAGGAAAACAAAAATGAAAAAGAAACTTGTAGTCGCTTTAATTTCAGCAGCTATGGTAACATCTATGCTCGGCGCATGCGGAAGCAGCAACGCATCCAGCAGCAGCGCAAGCAGCACAGCAACAAGCAGCGTAAGTGCATCTTCCGCATCTGAGGAAGACACCACAGCAGCAAGCAGCAGCGTAAGCGCATCTTCTGCATCTGAAGAGGTATCCGCAGATGCAGACCAGGAGGCAGCAGATAAAGTGGCAGCTTTGATTGACGCAATTTATGTACAGGAAAGAAATGATAACACCGACGAGCAGTGCAAAGAAGCAAAAGAGGCATGGGATGCCCTGACAGACGCACAGAAAGAACTCGTAGAAGGTGAGAACGCAGATCCGGATTACTTCGGAAGAGACACAGGGGATGCTTCCAAGGATGATCCGTTAAACGGAGACGAGATCGGCGAGAATGAGCTTCTGGTTGTAAGCTTTGGTACTTCCTTCAACGACAGCCGTGCTGAGGATATCGGAGGCGTTGAGAAAGCTCTGCAGGCTGCATATCCGGACTGGTCCGTAAGACGTGCCTTCACTGCACAGATCATCATCAACCATGTACAGGCCCGCGATGACGAGAAGATCGACAACGTAGATCAGGCACTGGAAAGAGCTGTAAGCAATGGCGTGAAAAAACTGATTATTCAGCCGACTCATCTGATGCACGGCGCAGAGTACGACGAGCTGAAAGAAGCAGTAGATAGCTATAAAGATAAATTTGAGTCCGTAACCATCGCAGAGCCGCTGCTTGGCGAGGTTGGAAGTGACGCTACCGTAATCAACGAGGACAAACAGGCCGTTGCAGAAGCAATCACGGCACAGGCAGTAAAATCTGCAAATTATGACAGTCTGGATGCAGCAGCAGAGGACGGCACTGCTTTCGTATTTATGGGACATGGTACTTCCCACACTGCAAATGTAACCTACAGCCAGATGCAGACACAGATGGATACTCTTGGATACAAAAACGTATTCATCGGAACCGTTGAGGGCAAGCCGGAAGAGACCGCTTGCGAGAACGTGATCGAGGCAGTAAAAGCAGCCGGATACAAGAAAGTAATTCTTCGGCCGCTGATGGTTGTTGCAGGTGACCACGCAAACAACGATATGGCAGGCGAGGATGAGGATTCCTGGAAGAGCCAGTTTGAGGCATCCGGTGCATTCGACGAGATCGACACTCAGATCGAAGGTCTTGGAAGAATTGATGCTGTTGAGCAGCTGTATGTACAGCATACCAAGGCAGCTATGGACGGCAACGGCGTTCAGGACGATGCTGAATAATTAGGGGTTGCATTCCGAACGTAAAATAGAGTAAAATAAGATCCGGCAGTACGGCTGAAGAGACTCAGTGTGCTGTCGGATTTTAAGTTGAGCGGATGAAAAAGATCCGCTTCAAGGTGATACAAGGAGGAATTTTATTATGAGAAAAAAATTGGCAGTTCTTTTTCTTGGAGCAGCACTGACTGTATCCATGCTCGGCGCATGTGGCGGAAAGGATGCAGCGTCATCTTCTGCATCTGCAGTATCTGCGTCTTCTGCGGCAGACGCATCTTCCGCTTCTGTACAGGATGCATCTAAGGCAGAGAGCAGTACATCCACATCAGATGTTTCAGCAGAAAGCGCATCGGCAGCGGAGACTGCAGGAGAAAGCAGCGCATCAGAGCTGGAAGACGGTACGTATACGGCAGACTTCAATACAGACAGCAATATGTTCCATGTCAATGAAGCAAAAGAAGGAAAGGGTGTCCTGACGGTAAAAGACGGAAAAATGACCATCCACGTCAGCCTGGTATCCAAAAACATTGTCAATGTCTTTGTGGGAACAAAAGAAGAAGCACAGGCAGACGGCGCAGAGCTGATCGAGCCGACCACAGATGAGGTAACGTATTCTGACGGAACCACAGATGAAGTGTACGGCTTTGATATCCCGGTAGAAAAACTGGACGAGGATTTCAATGTTGCGATCATTGGTAAAAAAGGAACCTGGTATGATCATGTAGTCAGCGTATCCAATCCGGTACCGCAGGAGTAATCCCGGAAGAAAACAAAAGATATCCACAGAAGGCGAACCATTTTGCACCGTCTGTCCACAGAAATTGTGGAAAGAGAGGGGAAAAGCGGTTCGCCTTTGTGGATATCTTTTCTTATTTTTCCGGAAACAGTTTGCGGAACAGAAAACGGATGAAGGGTCCGCAGTACATGAGCTGCCAGAAGAAGGCAACCGGGAAATTTAAGAACGTGGTCTGAAGCCAGACAGCGACAAATTCCTTTCCGGCATTTTTAAACAGCAGTGTTGCAATAAAACTCATAATCGGACACATAATAGCAATAATCATAATGGAAATTGCCAGCGTGATTACGATCGGACGATCCTGCGGTGTTACCATGCAAAAAGCTAATTTGTGAGCCAGATGATCCACGAGGAAAAACTCGAGGATAAAAGCGGCCGGCCACATGATTATCATCTCGTGAAACGCCATCAGAAAGACCTGATTTGTCATTCTGCCGATGTTCATGGAAATGTTGTAGCAGATCATGGCATAGACCATCAGAAAGGACATCATGAGGGTAAATACAACGTTTTGAAATTTTGTTTTTGGCATCGATTGTTCTCCTTTTCTTTGCAATTTTGAAAAATGGGCGCAAAAAAGACACATGTGTTGTTCGTTAACCAAGCAATGCACTTGTGCCGTTTCCAATCTGATACCAATCTTTTCTGCAGTTTTTAATTTTGAACCGTCGATTATTATAACGTCTCCGGCGGCGTTTGGCAAGAGGAAATTGAGAAATTTTAAAAAAAGACAGATAAATAAGAAAATTCGATGCGTGCTGGAAGCACGGTTTGGCGAATGGTGCGGGGAACGGCACCGGCGGGAAAAAGAATGGATTGCGAAACGGGAGCGGGATTGCTACAATAGAACATAGTGAAAACAAAGAGAAAACGCAAAAGGAAATCAATATTATGTCAGAGATCAGAAAAATCGAAAACTTTGCGGCGCCGGAGCTCGACGTGTATGCGCGTCTTTCAGAACCGCAGTTATTGCACTATTATGAACCGCAGCCAGGCCTTTTTCTTGCGGAGAGTCCGCGTGTCATCGAGCGTGCGCTGGATGCCGGATATGAACCGGTTTCGTTCCTTGCCGGAAGCGCAGAGCTTGCCGCAAACGAAGCACTCTTTGCGCACTGCCCGAACGCGCCGGTCTATACAGCAGAGACGAAGGTGCTGGAACAGCTCACAGGCTTTGCCCTCACGCGCGGCATGCTCTGCGCGATGCACCGCCGCACGCTTCCGGCTATGGAGGAAATCTGCCGGAATGCCCGCCGCGTGGCGATTCTGGAAAATGTCGTGAACCCGACGAATGTCGGTGCGATTTTCCGTTCTGCCGCCGCGCTTGGCATCGATGCCGTGCTCCTCACATCAGGCTGCAGCAACCCGCTGTACCGCCGCGCCATCCGCGTGAGCATGGGAAATGTCTTCCAGGTCCCGTGGACCGTGCTGCCAGGCGGCAGTTACTGGCCGGAGCAGGGAATTGCTGCACTGCAGGAACTTGGATTTTATACCGTTGCGATGGCATTAAAAGAAGACTCCGTTCCGATGGATGATCCGTCGTTAAAAACGCATGAAAAGCTCGCCATTCTGCTCGGAACCGAGGGTGACGGACTGGCGAGTGATACGATCGCTGAAACAGATGCAACCGTGCTGATTCCGATGACACACGGCGTGGATTCACTGAACGTCGCTGCGGCGAGCGCTGTCGCATTCTGGGAGCTGGCGGGAAGAAGATAAAGATGTTCCGTCGGTACCGGAGATTACGGAATAAAAATAGGATCAGAGATAGATTTTCGGGATGCATATTTTGATGCATCCCTTTTTGAATTTACGGATTTTGAAATTCCTTCCGATACATCTGCGGCGTACATCCCACTTTGCTTCGGAACTGCCGGTTGAAGTTGGAAAGGTTGCGGAAACCATTGTCGTACGCGATTTCGGACACACTCCGCGTCGTACTGCGCAGCGCCTCGCAGGCGGCTTTGATCCGAAGCTGTGTCAGATATTCAACGGCCCCGAGTCCGAAGGTCTGCTTAAAACAGCTCATAAAATAGCTTTTGCTCAAGTGCGACAGCCTGGCAAGTTCCTCTACGGTAATCGGGTCGGCGAAGTGCTCCTGGATATAGGCGAGCACAGGCCGCAGGTTTTCAGCAGCCGCAGGCATGGCGGGACGATCGGTGCAGAGTTCCGGCGATGCGGCGAGCAGATAGAAGAAGCGGAGCAGCTCACTTTTCAGCAGAAGATCGGAGACAGCAGAGTTTTCACGGATGCAGCGGAAAATCTGATGGACGGATGCAGAAAGTGCAGCATAACCGGAATGTTCGGGTGAAATCGGTGCCTGGATGCGGCGCCGGGCGGAGAAAAACGGCTGCAGAATTTCCGTGTAGCTGCGGTCATCATACCCGCCGATCAGCATATTCTGGTGGAAAACAATCGTATCATAAAACATCGACTCCTGCTCGGCGGGCAGAATGGCATGTACGAGGTTCGGCTGAATCAGAAAAATATCACCGGCATGCGCCGTAAGCAGACAGTCCTCATGCTGAAAATACCCCGTTCCGCGTTTGATATAATTCAGTTCCATTTCCCCGTGCCAGTGCAGCGGTACGCCGGGAAAATAGTCGGGCATCCGGCAGTCATAATAACTGTAGGGAACCTGCATGGAGCCGTGCTGGCGTTTTTCTTTCGCAGCAGAAAGCATCATAAAATCCTCCTCCAAAAGCATGTCTGTAAAATGCCGGAAATGGCAGAGCGCGGCATGCATAAAATCATAGAATAGTATTAGAATGAAATAGGAAATT
>OGWV01000272.1_pt1 | contig 29825 bp, 17 predicted proteins | sample 1576081 | NCBI WGS metagenome assembly OGWV01 (sample SAMEA3541541, study PRJEB24748) | human gut metagenome | biome: human gut; feature: human-associated habitat; material: faeces | place: China | collected 2012 | reverse complement strand
CTGAAAGCGCTTGCCCCAGACCTTGCGGGCCAGCGGATCACCCCGCCGCGGCAGGAATACACCACCTACAATGTGGGCCGCATTGAGGGCGGCAGCACAGTCAATTCCATTGCACAGGAAGTTACCCTGCTGTACGAGTACCGATCTGCCAGTGAAGCGTGCCTGCAAGTCATGAAGGGGGAACTGAACCGGGTGGTGAATGAATTCCGCGCCAAGGGCAAAAAGATCAATCTGGAAGTGCTGGGCGTTCGCCCGGGCTGCGGTGATGGAGACAAGACCGTGCTGAAAAAGTGGACATCAGAAAACGCCGCCTGCATCCGGCAGTATTATGAGGGCGAACTGGATCTTGGTCCCTATTCCACCGATGCCAACATTCCTCTCTCGCGCAATGTTCTGGCCAATACCATTGGCACCGTAAAAGGTGCCGGTGCCCACACCCGTGCCGAGTGGGTAGACCTGAAAAGTCTCCCGGCAGGACTTGGCATCGTATTGAGCCTGATGAACCGATATCTGGATTAAAAAGCAAAATGCCCGCCCACTGTGGCTTTTCCACAGCTGGGCGGCAATAACAGTGCCAATAGTAATAACATCACAAGATGGAACAGTAACAAAAACATATAACATAATGTTTGTACGTCTATCAAATGACACAAAAATACAATGGTTAGAAGTAAACAAAAAACATATCATAGAAGACGAAAACGGAAACTATGAAATAACTGTAAAAGCAACAGAAAAAATAGCAAATGTAAAAATAGTATTATCAAATATCTTAGCAAAAGTAACAATGGGAGGAGAAGAAAAAGAAGGACAACTAGAAGAAAGCATAATCTTACCAAACGGAGACACAATAAAAACAATAACAGTTACAGCACTAGACGGAACAGTAAAAAAATACAAACTAACAATACACAAACAACAAAACAACTTAGGATTAGAAAAAGTATATTTAGATGGAAGAAAAGCAACTAAGGTAGATGATAACACATTTGAAATTGATGTAAAAAAAGGAACAACACAAGCAGAAATAAAAGCAATAGCAACAAAACAAACAGAATATGTAAGTGTAAATGGAAACCTAAACACACAAGCACAAAACACAAACACAAACTGTTCATTAGAAAACAAACAAATACCAATCAGAATAACAGCAATGTTTGAAGGAGAAGTAGACGAAACAAAAGACTACATCTTAAAAATAAAAGAAGTAGAAGAACCAGATGTATTAGAAGACTTAAAAGTAACAATAAAACTAGATGATGAAGAAATAGAACAAGACACAGACGGAAACTATGTAAAAGTAGTAGACGCAAGTCAAGACAACAGCTCATTATGGGCAGGAATAACATCAGAAACATCACAAGTAAAAATAAAAGACGGAAATGGAGAAACAGAATATGCAAATCCATCAAGTCAAAAAAACTTAAGTCTAAAAAACGGAGTAACAGAAGCCACTGTAACAGTAAAAAACGGTGCAGGAGAAGAAAAAGAATACAAAGTCTATGTAATAAAAGACACAGAAGACATAAGTAACAACAATATCCAAGAAATAATAGCAGGACAAGGAGCTGTAACAGAAGGAACAATTACACCAGAAGCAGATGGAACTTATACAACATATATTAAAAAAGATGCAACAACAATAGAATTAACAGCAAAAGCACAATATCCATATTCAAAAGTAAGTATAGAAGGAAACAGAGAAACAAGAGGAACAAACACAACAACAATAAATATGGGAAATACAGCAGAAAAACAAATAATAGTAAAAATAACCTCAATTGATGGAGATGTACAACAATATTTAGTAAATATCTATAGAGAGCCATCAGAACTATATCTAAAACAAGTATATGTAGACAACAGACTAACAACAAGAACAGACGATCAAAACTTTACAATAGATATAGTAAAAGGCACAAAAACAGTAGACATCAAAGCAATATTATATGACCAAAACGAATATGTATCAATTGCAGGAAACACAGGAACACAATATCAAAACACATTACAACAATATGATGTATCACAAGGAAAAACAATCAAAATAATCGTATCAAACAAACTAGACAAAACAGCAGACGATTATAAAGAAAAAGAATACACACTAACACTAACAGAAGTAGATAAAGTAGAAGACCTACAAGACTTACAACTAACAATAAAAGTAGATGAACAAGAAGTACAAAAAACAACAGACGGAATCTACATTGCAAAAGTAGACAAAAACAAAGTAAGTAGTATGGTAGAAGGAATTTCAAACTCAAGCACAACAAAAGTAAAAATAAATGATACACCATATCAAGTGAAAAGATCAAAAGAAAAAATAGACTTAACAGAAGATGTAACAAAAGTCATAATAACAGTAAAAAATGCAGCAGGAAATCAAGTAGAATATAAATTGTATATAGTAAAAGAAAACAGTCCAGCGGAAGACGACGCAAACCTAAAAGAAGTAAAAGCAAACGAAAACAAAGCCACACTAAAAGAAAACGGAATATATGAAGTAACAGTAAAAGCAACAGAAACACAAGTCAACTTAGAAGCAATAGCAAACCAAGAGTTAGCTTATGTATCAGTAGACGGAAACACAGAAACAAGAGGAAGCAACACAAAACAAATAGACATGAGCACAGAAACAACAAAACAAATAACTATAACTGTAAAATCAATAAGTGGCAAAACAAAACAATATACAATAAAAATTCACAGACTATCAGCAATAACAGGAAAAATAATAACACAAGCTGCAGACCAAACAAAACAAACCGCAATAATAAAAGTCTATAACTCACAAGACACAAGAGACGAAAATGATGCAGAAGACCCAAGAAAAGTAATCAAAGAAATACAAATAAATCCAGACGGAACATACACACTAGACTTAGAACCAGGAGAATATGACATAGTAATCAGCAAGACCTCATACCTAGAACACAGAGTAACAAATATAGTAGTAAAAGATGGGGAAATTATTACTATAAATGACATCAACATCTATGCAGGAGACCTTGACGAAAACGAAGAAATTGAAATCGAAGATCTAACAAGCATCATAGAAAACTATGGAACAATAACAGACGACAACAAAGCACAAAAAGCACAATACGACTTAAACGAAGACGGCATAGTAAACAAACAAGACAGAAGCATCTTAAAAGCAAACTACGGAAAAACAAAAACAACAGAAAAATGGGTAGATCCAAATCCACCAGCAAAAAAAATCACAAGAACAAGAAAAGCAACAAAACAAGAAAATACAATTTCATCACAAAACTTTGTAGAACCACTAAAAAGCCAATACACAATAACATCAGAATATGGAACAAGAACACACCCAACAACAGGAGAAGTAAAAAAACACACCGGAATAGACCTAGCAGGAACACACCACGCAGAAGTAATCTCAATAGCAGACGGAGAAGTAATATATGCAGGAGTACAAAAAGGATTTGGTAACAGTGTAGAAATCAAGCATATTGTAAATGGGGAAACAATATACAGCTTCTACGCACACCTATCAAGAATAGACGTACAAAAAGGCCAAAAGGTAAAACAAGGAGAAACAATAGGACTAGAAGGAGGAGACCCAAAAACAGACCCAAATGTAGGAAACTCAACAGGTCACCACCTACACTTTGAAATAAGAAAAGCAAGTGGATACGGAAACGACATAGACCCAAAGAATTTTTTAGGAACAAACTTAAAAAACACCCAAAACTAAAAAGAAATTTTTAGGGACAAACTCAAAAAACACCCAAAATAAAAAATGTTTTAAGAAGCGGACTAAAAAATATCCAAAATAAAAAATAAGATGCAAAAGCACAAAAGGACGAAGCTAAAAAAAGCTCCGTCCTTTACTAATAAAAATTTCACACTATTATTTTACCAGAAAATTTAGCAAAAAAAGCGGATATGTGCAAAAACAAGTAATAAAAAATCACGGATATGTGTAAAAAAGCACCTAACTCTACCCAAAAGCCACAAAAAACCTTGTCTAATATAATAATGTATAGTATAATAAAACACTAGAGAATAATAAAACCATAAAGGAAGGAACGAAAAAATGCAAATAAATCCTGAAATAATAGAAGAATTAATATTAGACGCGGGAGAAGCAAGAGCCAAAAAAGCAAGAAACTATAAGCAAGCAAAAAAGGTAATAATAACAGAAACAAAATACGAAGACCAAAACAACTTCGAAGTAAAAGCAGAAGTATATGGAACAGAAACATATAATACATATATAGAAGTAAAAAAAGGAGAAATAGAAGACATAACCTGCACATGTCCAGACTACCAACAACACTATGGAGTATGCAAACACAGTTTAGCAACAATATTAGAACTAAGAGACAAAAATGAAACAGCAAAAAAAGAACAACCAAAAAAAATCATAGACAAAAATGAAGCAAAGTATAGAAGTTTCAGACAAATAGTAAACACATTTTACAATGAAGAAATAGACGACATAGCAGAAGACGAAGAAACAACAATAAAAAACAAAGGAACAATAAAAATAGAGCCAAAAATATATTTTGACAGATTTACAGGAGAAATGAAAGCAGAATTCAAAATAGGAGAAAAAAGACTATACAAAATAAAAGAACTATCAGAATTTTATGATAGAATAATGAACAAAACATACTACAAATACGGAGATAAATTACAATTTATACACACAAAAGAAGCATTTTCAGAAGAATCACAAAAATTACTAGAATTCATACTAAAATATGCAGAAATAATCAAATACGCAAACGCAAGCTCAAACAGCACATACCACTATTATGGAAAAGCACTAAGTGACACAAGTATAATGTTAAGCAACACAGGAATAGACGACCTATTTGAAATAATAAAAGGAAAAGAAATAAGATTCCAAAGAGATGGAATAGAAGAGAATGTAGAATTTATAGACAAAGACCCAAATCTAAAATTCAAGTTAAACAAAGAAAAAGACGAATATGTAATACAACCAAACCAAGACATATTCAAAATGAACATAATAAGAGGAAAAACACACAAATATATACTAAAAGAAAGCGAATTTTACAGACTATCAAGCGAATTCGAAAAAACAAAACTAAAACTACTAAACAGTTTCAGACAAAACTACGTATCAGAACTACACCTAGCAAAAGACGACCTAATGCAACTATTCTCAGTAATAATGCCAAAAATAAAAAACGCAATAAAACTAGGAAATGTAAGTGAAGAAGAAATAGAAGAATACAAACCAAAAGAACTAGGAGTAAAAGTATTTTTAGACTTCGACAAAAACGACTACATAATAGCAGACGTAAAATTCTGTTACGGAGAAACAGAATTCAACCCACTAGAAGAAAAGCAAGACATACAAATACCAAGAAACATGGTAGAAGAAGCAAAAGCATTAAACATATTCAGAAGAACAGGATTTATGTTTGACGTACAAAACACAAGATTTATATTACCAGACAATGACAAAATATACGAATTTTTAACACAAGACATAGAAACATACATGCAAAAATTTGAAGTAATGGCAACAGACAACTTCAAAACAAAACAAGTAACAAAACCAAAAATAGGATCAATAGGAGTAAAAGTAGAAAACGACTTACTAAAAATAGACTTCAGTCAAATAGAATTCAATCTAGCAGAACTAAAAGACATAATGAACCAATACAAACTAAAAAAGAAATACCATAGACTAAAAGACGGAACATTTATAGAACTAGAAGAAAACAAAGAAATAGAATTTTTTGACCAAATACTAACAGGAATGGACTTAGACTACAAAGACATCGAAGAAGGAGAAATAGACTTACCAATAAACAGAAGTCTATACTTAAACCAACTATTAAAAGGAATAAAAGGAACAGAAATAGTAAAAAACCAAGAATACAAAAAAATAGTAAACAAACTAAACCAAGAACAATTAGAAGAAGAATATGAGCTACCAAAAACATTAAACGCAAAACTAAGATACTACCAAAAAACAGGATATACATGGCTAAAAATACTAGACAATTACAAATTTGGAGGAATACTAGCAGACGACATGGGACTAGGAAAAACAATCCAAATCTTAGCAATAATACTAAATTACATAGAAGAAACAAAAAAAGAAAAAACAGAATCAACTAACAAAAAAGAAACAGAAAACAAAAATACATACAATACAGAAAAACAAAAAGAAAGAAAAACAAGTATAGTAATATCACCAAGTTCCTTAACACTAAACTGGCTAAACGAAGCCCAAAAATTTGCACCAAACTTACAAGTAAAAGTTATAAGCGGAAAAGCATCAGAAAGAAAAGAACAAATAGAAAAATTAGAAAAATATGACATTATAATAACATCTTACGACTTACTAAAAAGAGACATAGAAGCATACAAACAAAAAGCATACACATTCAAATTCGCAATAACAGACGAAGCACAATACCTAAAAAACAGCAACACACAAAACGCAAAAGCAGTAAAACAAATAAAAGCACAAACAAAATATGCACTAACAGGAACCCCAATAGAAAACTCACTAGCAGAACTATGGTCAATATTTGACTTCATAATGCCAGGATATTTATTCAGGTACAAAAAATTCAAAAACACGTATGAAGGACCAATAGTAAAAGAAAACGACGAAATAGCAATGAAAAAACTAAAAATGCTAATAGAACCATTTGTATTAAGAAGAACAAAAAAAGAAGTACTAACAGAATTACCAGAAAAAACAATAACAATACTAAACAACGAAATGAACGACGAACAGAAAAACATATATTTATCATACTTAGCACAAGCAAAAGAAGAAGTAGCAGAAGAAATAAACATAAACGGAATAGAAAGAAGCCAAATAAAAATACTATCAGCCCTAACAAGACTAAGACAAATATGTTGTCACCCAAAAATATTCATAGAAAACTATGAAGGAACAAGTAGCAAACTAGAACAATGCATGGAAATAGTAGAAGACGCAACAGAATCAGGACACAAAATATTAATATTTTCCACATACACATCAATGTTTGAAATAATGGAACAACAACTAAAAGAACAAAAAATACCATACTATAAACTAACAGGAAGCACAAAAGTAGACGAAAGAATAAAAATGGTAGACGAATTTAACACAAACCAAAACATAAAAGTATTCCTAATATCATTAAAAGCAGGAGGAACAGGACTAAACCTAACAGGAGCCGACATGGTAATACACTATGACCCATGGTGGAACCTATCAGCAGAAAACCAAGCAACAGACAGAGCATACCGAATAGGGCAAAAAAACAATGTACAAGTATACAAACTAATAACCAAAAACTCAATAGAAGAAAAAATATACGAATTACAAATGAAAAAAGCAGAACTATCAGAAAATATGTTAAGCACACAAACCAAATTCATAAACAAACTATCAAAAGACGAAATAATGAAACTATTCAGCTAAAAAATTAAACAAAGCAAAAAAATGCAGAACTCATAAAAAAGAAAGAAGGAAAAAATGGAACAATATATAAATGTAATAGGAGGAGGCTTAGCAGGAACAGAAGCAGCATACCAAATAGCAAAAAAAGGAATAAAAGTAAAACTATATGAAATGAAACCACAAAAACACACACCAGCACACAACAGCAATGATTTAGCAGAAATAGTATGCAGTAACTCCTTAAAATCAAATTTAATAACAAACGCATGTGGACTACTAAAAGAAGAACTAAGAAAATTAGACTCACTACTAATAAAAATAGCAGACGAAACAAAAGTACCAGCAGGCCAAGCACTAGCAGTAGACAGAGAGCAATTTTCAAAAAAAGTAACAGAACAAATAAAAAACAACCCATTAATAGAAACAATAACAGCCGAAATAGGAAAAGACATATCAATAAAAGACCTATCAAAAGAAGCAATAACAATAATAGCAACAGGACCACTAACATCAGAACCACTAGCAAAAGAAATACAAGAAATAACAGGACAAGACAAATTTTATTTTTATGACGCAGCAGCACCAATAGTAACAAAAGAAAGCATAGACTTCAACATAGCATTTTATGGAGACAGATACACACAAGAAAAAAAGAAAGAAGAAACAATGGAAGAATGGCAAAAAAGAATAAAAGAAATAAACAAAAGTAAAGAAAAAACAGAAGAAAATATAAACAACAGTGAAGAAAAAGTGGAAAACAATCAAGAAACATTAAGCAACAAAGAAGAAAACACACCAAATATCAACGAAAAAAACTCAGAAAACAGCTACATAAACTTACCATTCAATCAAGAAGAATACGAAGGATTTTGGAAAGCACTAACAGAAGCAGAAGTAGTAACACTACACGAATTTGAAAAAAGAGAAATATTTGAAGGATGCATGCCAATCGAAATCATGGCAAAAAGAGGAAAAGACACACTAAGATTCGGACCACTAAAACCAGTAGGATTCGACGACCCAAGAACAGGAAAAAGACCTTATGCAGTAGTACAACTAAGACAAGACGACACACAAGCATCAATATATAACATAGTAGGCTTCCAAACAAATCTAAAATTTGGAGAACAAAAAAGAGTATTCTCAATGATACCAGGACTAGAAAAAGCAGAATTCATCAAATATGGAGTAATGCACAGAAACACATACATAAACTCACCAACACTACTAGACCAAACATACAACCTAAAAAGCAACACAAATATATACTTTGCAGGACAAATAACAGGAGTAGAAGGATATGTAGAATCAATATCATCAGGAATGGTAGCAGCACTAAACGCAGTAAACCAATTAGAGAAAAATAGAACCAAAAAAACAGAAACAGAAAAAACAAAAGAAAAAATTATATTTTCAGAAAACACAATAATAGGAAGTCTAGCAAAATACATATCAACAAAAAACGAAAAATTTCAACCAATGAACGCAAATTTTGGAATATTACCAGAACTAGAAGGCAAAAAGATAAAAGACAAAAAAGAAAGATACTTAAAACTAGCAGAAAGAAGTCTATTACAACTAATTAAGAAATAAAAAAGAGCATTGCAAGAATTCCACAGAACTTTATGTAAAACTATTGCAAAAAAAATAAAAATTTGTTATACTAAAAATAGCGTAAAAAAGAGAAAAAGATATAAAAAGTAAAAAAAATAGTATTTTAAGAAAGGAAAAACAAAGTATGAGTAGTAAAGTAGATTTAAAAATATATTTAGAAGGATACAAAAATGTCTCAAAAAAAGCACAAGAATTAGGAGTAGAAGATTTAGATAAAAGAAAAGAAAAACTAGAAAACCAAATAAAAAAAGCAGAAGAAACAGTAAATAAAATGACAGGAATGACATCAAAAGAATTCCAAGCAAAATCTAAAAAATACATAGAACTAATAAAAAGCAATGAAAAAGAATTAGCAGAAATAGATAAAAAACAAGAAGAAAGAGCAAAAAATCCAACAATAGAGCAAGAAATAAAAGATCTAAGACAAGCCAAAAAGAACATCATAGAAAGTGCAAAAGAAGCAGCAAACAAAGCACTAAATGAATTAGAAGACAACAAACCAAATATAAAAGCACTAAACGAAAAGAAAAAAGAACAACAAAACATAGAACAACAACTAAAAGACATGAAACAAGAAGAAAAAACAAATCCAAAAAAGGTCAAAGACACAAAATATAAAGAATACTTAGCACAAAAATTAAAAACAGTAAAAAAAGAAATAAAAGAAATAGAACCAGAAGCTAAAAAAGAAAGAACACAACAAAAAGCAGAAGAAAAAGAAATAAAAGAAGAATTAAAAAAGTTCTTATTAAATATAGGAAAAGTAAACAGAGGAGAAGAAACAATCCCAATGGCATCAGATGTAGAAGCAGCAAAAACAAAAGAAAACGAACAAAAGCAAACAAGAAAAGAAAATAAAGAAAATGAAGAATACTTAAAAGCATGGGATGAAGCAATAAAAGAAAATGAAATTAGAGACGCATGGGCAGAAGCAGAAAAAGAAAATAAACAAAGAGAAGCAGCAAAAAATCTTATAAGCAAAAAAGAATATGCAAAATACACTGACGAACTACCATTTGACATAGAAATAACACTAGGAAGAAAAGGAATCATAATATACAACCAAAAAGAATATAAAATACCAAGAAGTGCATTAAGAGACACAGACGAATTAGACAGTTTAGAAATAATAGCAGCAATAGAAGAAACAGGAATGAAAATAGAAGACCCAAAAATGCTAGAACAAATCTTAAAAATAAGTCCAACAGATTATACAGTAATACAAGGAATCTGCATGGCAAAGAAAATGGAAAACAGTGATAAAGCAACAATATTAAACAACTACTTTAACGAATGTTTTAAAGCATCAAAACACGAAAAAGTAAACAACATCTGTAACATCACGTATGACCTAAATGACATCTCAAAAGCAAGCACAATGAAAGAATATGACAGATTTTCATTTTTACAAAAAGCAAAAAGAGCAGAAAGATACAACATAGGAAAACAAGAAGGAAGATTCAAACCAACATTCTTCTCAAAAATAATGGACAAAATATTGGGAGAAGGAAGCCTAGAAAAATTAGCAGAAAAAAATGAAACAAGAGAAATAGAAAACGCAACAGCAATAAACACAGCATTAAGCAAAGATGACGTCACAGAAGCACATAACTTCCTAAACAGCCTAAAAGTAGACCAAAAACAAAATATAGGAAAAGACTTCGAAAGAACAACCCTAGACGACGAACAAATGAAAGAAATCAAAAATGTCTATGCAGAAGAAGCCCAAAAAAGAGAAGAAGGAGAAAGCAGATAAAAAGCAAACAATAAAAAATATAATAAAATCAAAATAAATAAAAATAATACAAAAAAGAAAACAAAACGAAAATAAAAACGAAAAATAAAAAAACAAGAGTAAAAAAGAAATAGCATATAATAAATATATAACTAAACATAAAAAAATATACCCCAAAAAAGGAACACAAAAGTCTCTTTATTGGAGTTATATTTTTTTACGCTTATTAAACCAAAAGGTGCACTTTTAATATGTTCTATAAAAACCAACTATATGATAAAATAGCTAAATAGAAAAAATAAAAAAGCCTTTCAAAAAGTTTTTATAAAAATAATGCCCCAAAAGCAAATTTTATAAAAAATCTTTAAAAAAGGTATAATTAATTTATAAACTTAAATAAAAATATACAATGAATTTTATACCATATACCAACAAAAAATGCAATATTAAGTTGAAAAAAATTATATAAAAATCATATAAAGAATTTAGAAAAATCGTTGATACTGTAAGTAAATACGATTTTTTTGTTTTTTATTAAGTTTATAACTTAATAAAAAAATCATAAGAAAAAGAAGGAGGAATTTAAAAAATGAACACAAAAAGGAAAAACGCAAGAGGAATCACACTAATAGCATTAGTAATAACAATAATAGTGCTTTTAATATTAGTGGGAATAACAATTAATGCATTAAGTGGAGAAAATGGAATACTAAAAAGAGCAACACAAGCAAAAAGTAAAACAGGAAGAGCAAATGCATTAGAACAAATTAATTTAGCAATAATAACAGCAAGGACAGAAGGATTAGGACAAGTGGACAAAACAGTATTAAGAGATGAAATAACAAAAGCAGGAATGACAGTAAAAACAGACGGAGATAATTTACCTTGGGAAGTAGTATCAGACAAATATTTATTTAGAATAAATGAAGATTATACAGTAGAAGAAATCTTAGGAATAGGCTTGTCGAAAAAAGAATTAAAACTATTTAATGGACAGAGCGAAACAATAACAGCAACATTAACAGAAGGAGTAACAGGGACAATAACATGGGAAAGTGCAGATAAGAATGTAGCAACAGTAGAAAATGGAAAAATAACAGTAGTAGGAACAACAGGAAGCACAACAATAACAGCAAAAGTAGAAGGAACAGACTATGAAGCAACATGTAAAGTAAGTATAATACAAAAAGTAACAAGTATAACAGCAAAAAATGTAACAGTAGGAAAAAATCAAACAGCAAAAATAGAAGTAATAACAACACCAACAGGGCTAGTAGAAGACTTAACATATACATCAGATACACCAAGTATAGCAACAGTAGCAGAAGATGGAACAGTAACAGGAGTAGCAACAGGAAGTGCAACAATAACAATAAAAGGAAAAGTATCAACAAATGTAAGCACAACATGTATAGTAACAGTAACAAAATCAAGAACAAGTTTAACAGCAGAACAAATAGCAGCAAATCCAGAAAAATATTATGGGCAAGAAGTGTTAAATTATACACAAGGAGATTTAAAATATAGAATATTTTACGTAGATAAAGAAAATAAATTTGGAGATGGAGCAAATACAATATATTTAAAAGCAGATTATAAAACAACCACGACATTATCAAGTTATACACCAACAGGAAGTGATTTAGAAAAATACAAAAAAATGAATCCAAGTTGGGCAGCACAAAGAGGAAGTAACACATCAAATTGGAATAATAATGAACATGCAGCATCATGGTTATGTTCACCAAGCCAATGGACAACATATTGTGATACAACAAAAGCAAATTATGCAATAGGAGGGCCAAGTGTAGAAATGTATGTAGCATCATATAATCAAGTGCCACATACACAAGAAGGTAATTATATACTAGGAGCAACATATATAGAAATAAATGAACCTGGATATATATATACATTAAATGGACTACAGTCAACTATATCAAATAATGATTATAACACTGGAACGGATTCGTTAGATTATAAAGGATATAACAGTATGTATGCAGGAAAAAATGGAACAAAATCAGGATATTGGTGGCTGGCTTCTCCTTCGTCTCATAACTCCGGCGTTATGTGCCTTGTGAACGGTAACTACGCTCGCTTGGACTACTACCACTCTAGCAATACGTATGGCGTAGCGCCCCTAGTTTCTCTAAAATCTGGAATCCAAGTTGAAATAGAAGAATAGAAATAATAGAAACTACGAAATTAGTAGACAGACAAGAAATAAAAGATGGTGCAATCAGGCCACGGTGTCTGAAGGCACCTTCAATATATGTGAACTTAATAAAAAGTAAATGACAAAGTTTGTTAGTAAAGAAATTGAAAGGGAGCTTATGTCTGGTACTATTTTTAGAGCATTGCTAACCCCAGTGCTCTTTTTCAATTCACAATTCACACATACACAACCAAAAAGTATGCACAATATAAATGTTGATATTTAGAACAGTAACTCTATTTTATAAAAATAAGCAAAAATTATTGAAAAAAAAGGTAAAATAATGTATTATAAAAGAGCAAAAAGCACAGGAAAAAATAAAGAGGTAAGAGAAAATTACCAGAAGGAGGAACAAAATGTCAAACATAAAATTAAATTACAAACAAACAAATATTACAAAAAAGATGATACAAGATTATGCCAAAAAGGTAGAGAAAAATCATAAAGAATTACATAAAAGAGCTGGAGATGATAGTGATTTTGTTGGGTGGTTAGAATTACCTACAAATTATGATAAAGAAGAATTTAAAAGAATAAAAAAGGCTGCTAAGAAAATTGCAAAAGAATCAGATATATTAGTTGTTATTGGAATAGGTGGTTCTTATTTAGGGGCAAGAGCTGTAATAGAGAGTTTAACAAGTACATTTTATAATTTATTACCTGAAAAACAAAGAAAATTTCCTCAAATATTATATGTTGGTAATAATTTAAGTCCAAATTATATAAATGAGTTGATAGAATACATAGGGGATAAGGATTTTTCTGTAAATGTAATATCAAAATCAGGAACAACTACAGAGCCTGCTATAGCTTTTAGAATTTTTAGAGAGATATTAGAGAATAAATATGGAATTGATGAAGCTCGCAGTAGAATTTATGCAACTACAGATAAAGAAAAAGGAGCTTTGAAAACTTTATCAGAGAATGAAGGTTATGAGCAGTTTGTTGTTCCTGATAATGTTGGTGGAAGATATTCTGTTTTGACAGCAGTAGGATTGTTGCCTATTGCAGTGGCTGGAATCGATATTGATAAATTAATGGAAGGGGCTAGAAATGCACAAGAGAGATTTGATGATCCAGATTTGAAATATAATGAATGTTATCAATATGCTGTTATACGAAATATACTGTATAATAAAATGAATAAAACAACAGAAATATTAGCAAATTATGAACCTAAAATGCACTATTTTACAGAGTGGTGGAAACAGTTATATGGTGAAAGTGAAGGTAAAGAAAATAAAGGTATTTTTCCTGCTGGAGTAGATTTTACAACAGATTTACATTCTATGGGGCAATATATACAAGAGGGCAGAAGAGATTTATTTGAAACTGTTATAAATGTTAAAACACCTAAAAATGATATTATTATAAACCCTGATGATGATAATTTAGATGGATTAAATTATTTGGCTGGAAAAACAATGGACTATGTAAATAAAAAGGCTATGGAAGGAACAATTAAGGCTCATGTTGATGGAGATGTACCTAATGTTATGATTGAGATGAATAAATTAGATGAAAAGAATTTAGGGGAATTAATTTATTTCTTTGAAAAAGCGTGTGCAATGTCTGGAATGATATTAGGTGTAAATCCTTTTAATCAACCAGGTGTAGAAAAATATAAGAAAAATATGTTTCATTTATTAGAAAAGCCAGGATATTAATTGCTTTTGATAGAAGTAGGAAAGGGATGTAATTTAAAATGATATTTGAACATGATTTCTGTATGGGAATAAAAGATATAGGAAAAGATAATTTTATAAAAAATAGAGCTATTTTGGAGATGTTAGAAGATATAGGTGCATATCATTCAGATTTAGCTGGATATGGTGCTAGTGATATAGAAAAGACGAATGTTGTGTGGATTTTAGCTGGTTGGAAATTAGATGTTATAAAAAGACCTAAATATGGACAAAAAATACATATTAAAACATGGGGAAGAGATATGTCAAAGGCTGTAACATATCGTGATTTCGAGTTATATAGTAATAATAATGAGTTATGTGCAATAGCAACTTCTAAATGGGTATTAGTTAGTACAAAAACAGGTAAAATTACAAAAATAACAGAAGAAATAGCACATAAATATATGCCGGAAGATAAAAGTGTATATGATAAAAAAGAGATAGAAAAAATAGATTTGCCAGAAGAGAGTGAGTATACAAAAAAAATTAAATATGCTGTAAATAGAAGAGATATAGACATAAATGGGCATATGCATAATTTATACTATTTAGATTTGGCGTATGAGGCTTTACCTGAAGAGGTATATAATCAAAGACCTTATGATAGTGTACAAATTCAATATAAAAAAGAAATAAAATATGGTGAAAATGTTATATGTAAATATGCATATTATAATGATTATCATGTTGTTGCAATATATACTGAAGATGAAAAAAATTTACATGCTATAGTAAAATTAAAATAATTTATTATGATAACTTGATAAGGAAAACGGGAATTTTGTAGTTTTTGAGATAAAAATGTAATAAAGTGTTGAAAAAATGTATTTATGTGTGATATAATAAAGGTCGATAAAAAAGGGGCAAGTATAAAATCTAATGATATTGTGTATCATAGAATAAAATGATTGTCTAAAAAGAAAGGAATTGATTAAAAAATGAAAACATTAAGAAAAACAAAAATCGTAGGAACAATAGGGCCTGCAAGTGAAAACAGATTAGAAGAATTAATAAATGCAGGACTAAATGTAACAAGAATCAACTATTCACATGGAAGCTGGGATGAACAATCAGAAAAAACTGAAGAAATAATCAGATTAAGAAAAGAATTAAATGTTCCAGTAGCATTATTATTAGATATGCAAGGACCAGAAATAAGAACAGGAATGTTAGTTACAGGAAAAAATGAAAAAATCAAACTAGAAGATGGTCAAAAATTTACATTAGTAAATGACGATATAGTAGGAGATAAAGATAAAGTATCTGTAAGTTATAAAGGTTTATATAAGGATGTAAAACCAGGTTCAAAAGTATTAATTGATGATGGTGCTATTGAATTAGTTGTAGATGAAATAGTAGGAAAAGATATAGTTTGTACAGTTGTACATGGAAACGGATTAGGAAGCAGAAAAACAATAAATTTACCAGGAACAGCAGTACGTTTACCAGCTTTAAAAGAAAAAGATATTCAAGATTTAAAAACAGCTTGTGAACATGATTATGATTATGTTGCAATGTCATTTACAAGAAATAAAGATGATATTGATCAAGTAAGAAAAGTATTAGATGAAAATGGTGGAAAAGATATTAAGATAATAACAAAAGTTGAAAATGTTGAAGGTTTGGAACACATGGAAGAAATCGTAGAAAATGCAGATGTTCAAATGATTGCTCGTGGAGATATGGCAACAGAAACAGACTTTACAGAACCACCAGTAGCTCAAAAGAAATTTATAAAATTATCAAATAGAGCAAATAAACCAGCTATAACAGCAACACAAATGTTAGAATCAATGACATTTAACCCATTACCAACAAGAGCAGAAGCAAGTGATGTGGCAAATGCTATATTTGATAGAACAAGTGCTGTAATGCTTTCAGGAGAATGTGCTATGGGTAAATATCCTGTAGAATGTGTTAAAACTATGGTTAAAATTGCTGGAAGAGTAGAACCTGAAATAGATTACTGGAAAAGATTTAAAAACAATGATAATATTAATTTATCAGATTTTGAAACAAAAATTGCATATTCAACATGTGTAACAGCTATGAACATGGAAGCAGATGCTATTGTATGTTATACACATTCAGGTGATTCAGCAAGAAAATTAGCTGGATTAGGAGCTGGATGCCCAATATTAGCTATTACAGATAATAGAAGAACATTTAATCAATTAGCTATTGCTTGGAATGTAACACCTATTTTTGTTGAAGCTCAAGAAAATATTGATAAAACAGTAGAAGTAGGAATTGAAAAATTAAAAGAAAAAGAAATATTAGAAAAAGGAGATTTAATTGTAATCTCTGGAGGAGCTAAATTATTAGAAAATGCAGAATACAGCAAAATCGTTGGTGGAGTTGCAAAAATTTAATTTTATATTATGAAAGTTTTTTGAACTTTCTATAATATAAAATTAACGATGCACAGAAAATTTATGAAATAAATTTTCGCGCACGAACAAAGACGCGGACTTTAAGATATTCTAAATAGTGTAAATGTTATTAGTGTCTGCTTTTGTTCTATTATAATAGTTAATTTATAAAAAAGACTTAGGAATGGTAAAATCATTTATTGTTAATGATATTACCACTTTTAGGTCTTTTATTATATTATAGAAAATAGGAAATAAGTGCAAATGTTATAAATGTTTGCTTTTGTTCTTAAAAAAATAAAATATTAAAAGCTATTTACAAATATTGGAAATTATATTATAATATTTCCATAAATTGTAAATAGAAGGGGGAATTATTATGAGCAAAAAAATCATTGGCGTGGCAGCAATAGTAATGTTTCTAATATTTACGCCAATAGCTGTTCTTGCAACAGATACAAAAGAAGATGCAATACAGATAATAAAAACAGAGGAGGAAAAATACATATTATATGTAAAAGATTTACAAAAGGAGGAATTTAATTATGCAATATCAAATACACCAACAGTAAAGGAAATGGATTTAAAGTATATACATTCGGCAAAAGATGATGAACAAAATCAAGTAATTGTTATAGATAAAAGTGTATATAATGTTAAGCAAAATCCGGTTGCATATTTATGGATAAAACAAGGAAACAATTCTATTATTTCTGGAAAAGAAATTGATTTTAGTCAAAGTTTTGAAAAAAGTAAGATAGAAGAAGTTGAAAATACTGGTAAAAGAATAAAAACAGAGATTATTTCAGATCTTGTACAGGAAGATAGAACAGATGAAAATGGAGTAAAAATCACTGTTAAAGTTGGTGGAATAAAGATAAAAGATAATCAAAATGCAAGATACTTTTATGAGATTATGCCAGCAACAGATGAATATGGAACTTTAATGGAACTTGCAGAAAAAATTAAAAATGAATATAGTAAAATGGATATGTATGAAAAAATAAATGTAGCAAAAGAATTTTATAATAAATATAGTAGTTTAATATCAAAATCAAATTGGAATTTAGTCGAAGATATGCAAATAAAGCAACCAAAAGAAGCAAAAAATGATTCAAAATATGTAGTTTTTATCAAAAAAGTAGAAGAAAATCAAGTAACATTAGATTCAAAATTTTTAATATCCAAAGAAACAGAAACACCAACTTATGAAAGAGAACAAAAAGTTGTAGAAGAAACAACAAAATTACCTATTACAGGTGATAGTTTTTTATTAATAATAGCATTAGGAATTACTATAGTAATGATGATTTTTGTATTTATTAAGATGAAAAAGGCTAAAAAAGAAGCTGATAAATGAAACAAAATGTTTATGAAATAATAAAGCATAACATATATAAAATAATGAAACAAGAAATTTCTAGGAAAAAGAAACAAAAAAAGTATAAATTAATGTTTATATTATTAAGTATTATGGCAATTATTTTATTATGTTGCATAGTTTATAAATATGGAGGAAGACAAATAAATGAAGTAAAAAATAAAGAAATAGTAGAAGTATTTTCAAAAATAACTCCAAAAGATAGTGAGCAAGGCGAAAGTAATTTATCAAAGGCTAGTTTTGAAACAAAAGAACAAGAAAATACAAAAATCAAAATTGATGGGTATGAAGTTATAGGAATAATAAAAATTCCAAAAATACAATTAGAATATCCAATAATAACTATAAATAAGACAGATACAAATGGAGATGTAACAGTAAAAATATCACCAGAAGAGATGAAAGTACCAATGAAAATATCGATTGTGAAATATTGGGGACAAAATGTGAATAATTTTGGAAATTTGTCAATAGCTGGACATAACAATTATGATGGAACAATGTTTGGCAAGACAAAGAAGTTAGAGATAGGGGATAATATATATTTAACAGATTTGAAAAAGCTGACAATAAATTATCAAATTTATAACAAATTTGTAACAAATCCAAATGATGTGAACATATTGAAAACAGATGATAAATCAGTAAGGGAAGTTACATTAATAACATGTACAAATGGTAATAAGGAAAGGCTTATTTTAAAAGCACGAGAAAACAAATAAATAAGATAGGGGGAACAATAGATGTCAGGAAAACTGAACATGAAGAGCATAATAGCAATAGCGGCTGTAACAGTATTGACTGCAATTGCTATAATTGGTACGGTTGTGTTCTTAAAAGATAAGGGAACATCAGAAGCAACAGAAATAGCTTCAGAAAATGGAGTAAATGGTTCAGGAACTGAAACAATAAATGTACAAGAAAATGGAGTAAAAGAAACACAGGAACAAAATGGAGAAAATAATGGAGTTTTGACAACAGAGGGAATAACAAATAATAATGAAAATAATGAAGAATCTCAACAAGGTACTAATCAACAAAATGCAAATTCACAAATTAATAGTAATGCAAATGGTCAAAATAGAAATTTACAGGCAAATAATTATATGAATGGTCAAAATTTGTCAAATACAAATAGTAATATACAAAATGATGGTCAAGGTAATAATTCACAAGGAACTGATAATATAGAAGGTTCAACAATAAGGAGAGTAACAGAAGGTGACCTCGTAAAAGTAACTGATGATAGAATAGTAAGATGGACTCCAATTAGTATGGATGTGGAAAATGTTTCTGCAAAAATAAGAGGAGAGAATAATAAAGATATAGAAATAAATAAAATGGCAATTAGTAAAACAGGTACTAATTTAATAAGAGCAGGAGAAGAAATAATATATAGATTGGAAGTGAAAAATACAGGAAAAGAAGATTATAAAAATATTGAGGTTGCTGATAATATACCAGAAAATACAACTTATGTTGAAACAGATGATAATTCGATAAAGATAAAAGAAAATGATAAAGTTATAGGTTTAAAATGGTATGTAGATATAAAATCAGGAGAAACAGTTGGAATACAGTTTACAGTAAGGGTGAATGAAAATATAACAGGTACTATTTCAAATATGGCAATAGCAAATGGAACTCCTTCAGAAGAAATAAAAACAGCAATTATAGAACAAGAAAAAACAAGTGCAGTATCAAGAGAGTTTAATGAAATATGGAAGACAATACAAGAACCTGCAAAGATTAATGATAGAATTACATATACAATAACAGTTAGAAATACAGGTGATATAGATGGTAAAACAACAGTAAAAGATGAAGATTTAAAAGGGATATTAGCAGATGGTAAGGCAGAAATGGTTGGAGAAGTATCTATATTAAAAGATGAAGAAATAGTTTCTAAAAATAAAACTGCGGAAGATCTAATAAATGGTATTAAAGAAATAGAGGTACCTGCTCATGGTGTTGCAAAAGTAGTGTTTACAGTAAAAATAAATAAGATTAAAGGAGAAATAACAAATGTCGCTTTTATAGGTGATGATGAAGAAGTACCGACAGATCCAGATGTTACAGATACAGTAAATATTACAGCTGTGAAGGCAAATACTCCAAAAGATAAAGTTAAAGAAAAGGAATTTATAACATATACAATAATACTATCAAATTCAGGAAATAAAGAAGGAAATACAATAGTAAAAGACAAGATATCTGAGTATACAACATTTGTAGAAAAATCAATAAAAATTAATGATAAAGAAACACAATATACACAAAATAATTTAGAAGATGGAATAAGTGTGAGTGTACCAGCAGGTGAAAATACAGCTACATTAAGTTTTGTAGTAAAAGTAAAACCCTTAGAAAGGGAAAATGTTGAGGTTAAAAATATAGCAATAATAGATGGTAATGAAACAAATGAAGTTACAAATGAGGCAGAAAAAGAAAAAATATCACTAACAGTAAATAAGATATGGTCAGATAATTTGATACAGGCTCAAAAAAGACCAAAAAAGATTAAATTTATACTAACTAAAAATGGAGAGGTAACAGAAACTGAGAAAGAAGTAAAAACAGCAGATATAGCTAATAAATCTCAGATAATAGTTTTTGATAATTTGAATAAATATGATGCAAAAGGTAATCCTTTGAAATATGGAATAGAGGAAGTAGGACTTAATGAGTTTTATAAGTCAAGTATAATTAGCCAAGTAGCAGATGAACAAGGTAATGAGAGTGTAGAAGTGGAAAACAAATTTACAGTTCCTGAAGATAATGAAACTCAAATAACAGTTACAAAAATATGGGATGATAATGATAATAAAGCTCAAAAGCGTTCAGAAAAAGTAAAGTTAAAGGTAACAGGGGAAAATACTGTTGCAGAAGCGGAATTATCAACAGAAAATTCTAAAACAGATGATGAAAATACATGGACTAAAGTTATGAAAATGCCTAAATATAATCAAGATGGTCAAGAAATAAAATATGTAGCAACAGAAGAAGATGTGCCAAGATTTTATGAAAAGACAGAAAAAGACTTAACAGTAATAAATAAATTTGTTGGTTCATCAGAAACAGTTTCAATAAAAATTAATAAAAAATGGAAAGATAATGAAATTCAAAAAGCACATAGACCAGAGCAGATTATTTTTGAAATTAGTGATGGCAAAGATTTTAGTCAAGAAGTGACATTGGAAAATGAAGATAATGCAACAAAAGTAATTAATGATTTACCAAAATATGATAAAAATGCAGATGAAATTAAATATATAGTTACAGAAAAAAGAACGGGATTGAAATTTTATACAACAGAATCTTCAAAAAATGTAGATGGAAATAATATAGTATTTAATTTTGAAAATACATTTGAGATTCCAGAAGATGAAAAAGAAACAGAAATAACATTAATAAAAAGATGGGAAGATAACAATAATAAAGCGGGTAAAAGGCCAGAAAATGTAGTATTTGAAATAAATGGAACACCAAATCTAAAAAATTCAATTCCTGATCAAACAATAACAGGAGATAAAAAGGAAGAAAAGTGGAAGAAAACAATTAAAGTTGAAAAATATAATGAAGATGGTGTATTAATAAATTATTCTGCTACAGAACCAGAAATAAATTCAGAGTTTTATAAAAATGTAGATACAAATCCACAAGATTTGATAATAACAAATAAATTTGAAGTGCCAGAAACGACAATAGATTTAATTGTAAATAAAACATGGGAAGACAATAAAATTCAAGCACAGAGAAGACCTGAGACTCTTACATTTCAATTGATTGCAAATAAAAAAGAAGTGAAAGATGCTGTGCAAATAGTCAAAGTTGAAAGAGAAGAAAGTGTACAGAAAATAGAATTTAAGGGCTTGAAGAAATATGATGAAAATGGAGATTTAATAAATTATGACATTAAAGAGTTAGAAAATACAGAATTTTATAAATCATATAAAAATGAACCTATTAGAAAAGATGATGGGAACATAAAAGTTGATATAACAAATAAATTTGAATTACCAAGTAATAATAAAACTAAAATAATTGCAACGAAAATTTGGGATGATACAGAAGCACAAGAAAAAAATCGTCAAGATGTAGAATTTAAAATAAAGGGTGCAAGAACTGATGGAAAAAGTGCAATAACTAAGAATATTACAATAAAAAAACCAGCAATAGTTGGAAATATAAAAAATGAATGGACAAAAGAATTAGAAGTACAAAAATATGATGATAATGGTCAGGAAATCAAGTATTCTGCAAAAGAATTAACAGTACCGAAATTTTATCAAGTAATATATGATGAAAATACACCATTAACAATAACAAACAAATTTATAGGTTCACAAGAAACAATAACATTAAAGATTAAAAAGAATTGGGATGATAATAAAAATAAGGCAGCAAAAAGACCTACAAGAATAACATTGCAATTAAATAGAAATAATGAAAAATTAAGTGATGTAGTATTAACACCAGACAAATGGGAAACAGAAATAACAAACTTATTGAAATATGATGAAAATGGAGATGAAATAACTTATACAATAAATGAAGTGGCTTCTACAGAAGAAAATTGGAAATTTTATAAACAAGATGAAACAAAAACAATTCAACCAACAGAAGAAAATGGATATACAGCAGAGATAACAAATAAATTTGTAAAACCAACAGATACTAAAGAAATAGAAATAAGTAAAAAATGGAATGATAATAAAGAAAATCATCAAGATGTTGAAGCAAAAATAATAGGAAAAGTTGGTGAAGAAATTGTAGAGACCAATGTTCCAAATCAAATATTAAATCAAGATAATAGCTTTAAGAAAAAAGTTAATGTACCAGTATATGATGATAATGCAGATAGAATTACTTATTCTGTGCAAGAAGTAACTATTCCGGATGGCTATATAGTAACTTATAATGGACTAGAAATAATAAATACATTGCCATCTATTAATTTAACAAAAACAGTAATAAGTGTAAATGGAAATGCAGTTACAAATGGATCAGTTCCAGAAGTGAAAAAAGGAGATGTAGTAGGATATAAAATAATAGTAACTAATACGTCTAGCATACCATTGACAAATGTGCAAGTTACTGACAATAGGAAAATTAGTTTTGCTAATGATGGAGTAACTAATGTCACAAATGCTGTTGGAACTATAAGTGTTTTAGGAGAAAAGGGCACAGAAACATCAACTAAAGAATTTATAGTGTATTATAAAGTATTAGCAGAAGATACTAATGTTGGTGGTAAAGAAATTATAAATACTGCTACAGCAGTAGGTCATTATATAGATAGTAATAATAATGAAAAAACATCGGAAGCTAAAGATGATGCAAAAGTTATTGCAAAATCAAAAGTTGAATTTACAGCTACAAAATCAAGTAAAATAACAAAGGCATCAGGAAACAAACATAATGATGTAGCAGAATATGGAGATACAATTAAATATGTTATAACAGTAACTAATATTGGTAATGCCACAGGTACTACTATTGTAAAAGATAAAGTACCAGAAAATACAACATTATTAACAACAGGAACAAATTTGACAACCGCAGAATTAAATGATTTGAAGTCAAATAATGGATTGGCTAAAGTATTAGAGATTTCAGCAGGAAATAGTAAAACAGTTGAGTTTACTGTAAAAGTAACAGGAAAACCTGGGGCTAAAATAGCAAATTCTGCAACATATAGGACGCCTGAAGGTGAGGATAAAACAGTTAAGGATCCTAAAGAATATCAAATTGAAAAACAAGTAACATTAACTATAAATTCAGAAAAAATAAAGACAACTAATAGTAATATAGTTTTGGTAATAGATATATCAGGAAGTATGAAAAAGAATGGTCGTTTGACAAATGCTAAAACAGCAGCAAGTAAATTAATAGATGGTGTGGACTTTACTTCTGGAGGTCAGGTAGGAATAGTAACATTTAGTAGTGGAGGAAAGGATCAAAATGAAGATAATGCTCGAAAAATCGGAACTGCTAAAAATACAGGAGAGGCTACAACATTAAAAAATAAAGTTGATAATTTAACAGCAAATGGTGGAACACGTATTGGAGATGGATTAGTTAAGGCTAAAGAAATGATTGAAGCAATGGCTAAAGATAAGCCTGCTAATAAAAATATAGTTATAGTTCTAAGTGATGGGGCCTATAATGTAAATGTTACTTATGATAAACATGGAAATAAAGTTTATGGTAATGAATTATTAAAAACTGGTGGAGAAAAGGTAAGTAATGTTACGTCAAAGGCTAATGAATTAAAGAGTAGTACATCAAAACCAATTGTATATTCTATTGCAATAGTTGGGCAAAATGAAAGTTCAGGCAATACAAAAATTATGACAGAAATAATACCATCATCAACTAAAAATTATATTAAGGCTACAGATGGATATGATAGCATAATAGCAGCATTTAAAAAGGTTGAAACAGAGATATCTGGAAATACAACTGTTCTGGTGCTTTCTACAAATGGAAAAGTTGAATTAGATAACATTAAATCAGGTTCTGATATTATTATAAAAGTAAATGGTACAGCTATTACAGATGTTAATTCACATATTATTGTTTCTGGAGGTAAGACTTTTGTTGATTTAGCTTCTTTTGAGGCTGATGCTAAGATTCAGATTGAATATATTGAAAAATAAAGAGAAAATAATAGCATCTGAAAAAATAATTTTGTGAAAAAGATATATGTAAATTAATATATAAAAAGAGAAGATTTGTAATAAATCTTCTCTGTTCCTGTTGAGTCAGGCTATAATTCAATAATATGTATTAAATAACTATATTTACAATAGTTAAAAATAAAGCATATAATAAAGTTTTGATAGACATTCTGATAGTAGTTTCTTTTACTTTATTTATAACTATTAATCTATGTTCTTTTCTAATAGTTAAAGCTAAACAATCATTTTTTGGGTTTTCGTTCATAATAATCAACTCCTTAGTCTTGTGTAATTTAAAAAATCTTAAGTAAAACTATCTATAGTTTAATTTTACGACAAAAAAATGGAGTTGTCAACACTTTTGTAACAAAAAAGTAATGATTTTGTAATAAAAATGTAACATTTATGACAAAAGTGTAATAATTATGATAAAAGTGTGATAATTTGATGATTGTAATAAACTTTATAAATATTTAGAGTTTTATCAGTTTTTCCCAACTTAAAAAATCTTTACCAAAGTGACCATAATTAGTAGTAGATTTATAAATAGGTTTTCTTAAATCTAAATAATTTATAATTCCTAGAGGTGTTAAGTCAAATTTATTTTTTATTTTAGTTAAGATTGTATCTTCTGAGATTTTGCTAGTACCAAATGTATCAATAAAAATGGATAATGGTTCTTTTATACCTATAGCATAAGAAACTTGTAGTTCACATTTGTCGGCATATCCATTTGCAACAATGTTTTTTGCAATATGGCGCATCATATATGCTGCAGATCTGTCAACTTTGGTACAGTCTTTTCCAGAAAAAGCGCCGCCTCCATGTCTGGCATATCCACCGTAAGTATCAACAATGATTTTTCTACCTGTTAAACCAGTGTCACCTAATGGACCTCCTATTGTAAATTTTCCAGTGGGATTGATATGAATTTTAGTGTTTTGGTCAATGTATTTTTCTGGAATAATATTGTGGATGACATTTTCAATAATGTCTGTTCTCATTTGTTGTATATTAGTTCCTTCTTCATATTGATTAGAAATTAATATGTTTTCAATTCTAGCAGGGATTCCATCAACATATTGAACAGTTACTTGTGTTTTTCCGTCAGGTCTTAAGTATGGTAAAACATTGTTTTTGCGTAATTCGGTTAGTTTTTTTGAAAGTTTGTGTGCCATGTTTATAGCAAATGGCATATAATTTTCGGTTTCATTAGTAGCGTAACCAAACATTATTCCTTGATCACCTGCTCCGTCCAGTGTCAACTCCGAGTGCTATATCAGGACTTTGTTTTGTTATATAAATTTCAATATTACATGTGTTTGGATTTATATCTAAATGTTCATTTCCATATCCAATTTCTTTTATTGCGTTTCTTGTAACTTCTTCGATATTAATGTTTGCTGTGCTTGTTACTTCTCCAGATATTATTATTTTATTTTTGGTTGCAAATGTTTCTACTGCTACTCTTGAGTTTTTGTCTTGTTTTAAATATTCATCTAATATTGAGTCAGAGATGTAATCACATAGTTTGTCTGGGTGTCCTTCTGTTACACTTTCAGATGTGAAAAAATAGTTATTATTCATAATAAATTACTTCCTTTCGTCTAGTATTAATTACATGATAAAGATTATATTTAAGTTTTATGTAATTTTATAAATAATATCATAATGAAAAAAATATATCAATAAAAACTTTTAAATTAAAATGTCATATGATATAATCCAAAATATATAAGTATTGTTTTATTTGTGACATTTAATATTGAGTAAAGAGAATAAAACAAATGAGGAAAGGAAGAATTAATATGAAACAAGATTTGATTGAGAAAATAAAAGTGTTACTTTTATTTGGAAAAAGAAATGTTGATGGAGAAGAAAGGGATGGGCAAGTAGAAAAAATATTAGTAGAAGAGGATGATACAGCTCATTATTTTTATATGAAAGATTATTTAAAAGATCATTTTAAAGATGAAGATGAATTGCAAGTAACTGCAAGAGAAAAACATGATGTAAATAGTATTTTTTATGAAATACAAAAATTAGGACATATTGCTTTTGCAGAAAATACATCAACACCAACTTATAAAACAGGAATATTTTATATGCCAAATGAAATTTCTGATAAACAAAGAGAATCATTAAAAAAATTACAAAAACAATTGGAATTAGAAGATTATAATATAACAGAATTTTTGAATTTGCATAGAGATGAAAATGGGATTTTATTAGGAAATCAAAAAAACGGAAAGGCATCAATACTGGAAGAATTTACAGAAGAACAAGAGAGACAATAAAGTTATATAAAATGGGGGAGGCTTATGGAAAAAGTAATAGAAGTTAGTAGTTTAACTAAAGAATATAAAGGTAAAAAGGCTATAGATAATTTAACATTTGATGTATATAAAGGAGAAATATTAGGATTGTTAGGACCCAATGGTTCTGGTAAGAGTACAACTATAAATTCAATATTAGCATTATTAAAATATCAAAAAGGAAGTATAAAGATTTTTGGAAAAGAAATGAGACCAGATTCTTATGATATAAAGCAAAAAATAGGAGTGATTTTTCAAGAAGTTGCAGTGCTAGATGAATTAAATGTGTATGATAATATAAATTATTTTTGTGGATTGTATATACAAGATAAAAAAACAAGAGAAAGATATGTAGAAGAGGCAATTGAATTAGTTGGGTTAGAAGAGTTTAAAAAGTATTTACCAAAGCAATTATCAGGAGGCTTATTGCGACGTTTAAATATAGCTTGTGGAATAGCACATAAACCGGAAATAATATTTTTAGATGAACCGACAGTTGCAGTAGATCCACAAAGTAGAAACAATATATTAGAAGGAATAAAAAAATTAAGAGATAATGGTGCGACTATAGTATATACAACTCATTACATGGAAGAAGTTGAAATTCTTTGTGATAGAATTATAATTTTGGATAAAGGTAAAATAATAGCAGAAGGAACAAGTGAAGAATTGAAGAAACAAGCAAATATAGAAGAAAAGATTGAAAGAGTAGGACCAACATTAAATGATGTCTTTTTAAAGCTAACTGGAAAGGAGCTAAGAGATTAATGTTTATCCATAATTTAAAATATACGATACAATCATTATTAAAAAACAAAACATTGATATTTTGGACTTATGCATTTTCGATTATACTAAGTACATTTTTTTATATGGCATTTTCAAATATTGAAAATGATGAAAAGTTACAAGTGTTCGATATAGCTGTTGTTGACAATGCTGAATTTAGAAATCAAGAGATTTATAAAGAAACATTAAAAACATTATCAGAAGAAAGTGAAGAGAAATTATTTAATATAGAATATATAAATATTGATGATGCAGAAAAAGCATTGGAGAATTCAGAAATTGAAGGATATCTATTGTTTGAAGGTGAAACTCCAAAAATAGTAGTAAAGACTACAGGAACTTATCAAACAATAATGAAGTTTGTAGTAGATGAAATAGAACAAACAAAAAAAGTAGTAGAAGATTTGTCAGAAAAAGAAATTCAAAAAGAATTGTTAAAAGGAAATGGCAATTTTAATACGGAAAAAATAGTAGATAATATTTTAGATAAAATAAATAATGAAAAAATAGAACTAAAAGATATATCAAATTCTAATTTGAGTTATATGATGGTTGAATATTATACTGTAATAGCGATGGCGTGTATGTATGGTGGAATGATAGGAATAACAGCAATAAATAGATGTTTGGCAAATATGAGTAATAAGGGAAAAAGGATAGCTGTGTCACCAACTAGAAAGAGTGTTATAGTGTTAAGTTCAGCATTAGGAGCATATTTAGTGAGTTTAATAGGAATAATGCTGTTAATAATATTTTTGGTATTTGTTTTAAAAGTTGATTTTGGAACAAATTTTGGATTAGTAATATTGCTATCATTAGTGGGAAATCTTGCGGGAAATTCGTTAGGAGTATTAATAGCTTCATGTTTTAAAGTTAGTGAAGGGACAAAGGTAGGTATAACTATTTCAATATCAATGATTTTGTCGGTTTTATCTGGGATGATGGGTGTTACGTTAAAATATTTTATAGATAAAAATATTCCAATAATAAATAGAATTAATCCAAATAATTTAATTACAGATGGATTTTATTCATTATATTATTATGACACAATGACAAGATATTATAATAATATAATAAGCTTAGCCATATTTTCGGCAATAATGATAATAATTTCTTATATTTTTATAAGGAGGCAAAAATATGACAGTATTTAATGCATATCTAAAAATAGTAAAAAAACAATATCCTATGATTTTAATATATGTTGGAATAACATTATTTTTTGCGATATTTGCAACAAACACATCAAGTCAAGACACAACTAATTTTTTAGCAGAAAAACCAAAAATGACAATAATAAATGAAGATAATGATGCAGATTTTACTAAAAACTTTGTAGATTATGTATCCAAAAATGCAGAAATTGTTGATATACCAAATGAAGAAGAAGCTCTTGCAGATGCATTATTTTATGGAGAAATAAATTGTTATTTAAAAATACCAAAAGGATATTCTGAAAAATTTTTAAAAGGAGAAAATCCACAAATAGAAATAAAAAAATCAACAAATAGTTATGCAAGTTATACAGAAATGCTATTAGAAAAATATCTAAATATTGCAAAAGCATACAATATTTCTGGAATGAATGAAACAGAAATAATAAATAATAT
>OGWV01000270.1_pt1 | contig 29982 bp, 28 predicted proteins | sample 1576081 | NCBI WGS metagenome assembly OGWV01 (sample SAMEA3541541, study PRJEB24748) | human gut metagenome | biome: human gut; feature: human-associated habitat; material: faeces | place: China | collected 2012 | reverse complement strand
AATTCCTGTTTTGTAATTTGGAAATGAAGTATTTTCAGCAAATACAATATGACCTAACTTTTGCATTTCATAAAATACACTATTTACATCATTTTTTTCTTCTAAAGCTTTTTGTAATTCTTCCTCATCTTTCATATGAGATTGTAAAAATTCTCTTATATAAAAGTAATGCGCTGTATCATCATCTTCTTTAAAAATTCTTTCTACCTTTCCCTCTTTATCTTTTCCATCAACAGGTCTATCTCCATATAAAATTAAGATTTTCACTTTTTCAATTAAATTATTCTCTAATTCACTCATTCTCTCCACCTCACTTATATCTATATTATACCATAATCCACTAAAAAGTTCAAATCTATTGATTTTTCAAGCTTTAGAGAGTATAATTTTCTTGTAAGAAAGAAGGATTAAAATGTACTTAGATTTGAAAAATAATACAGATTATACAAAATTAATTGAACCTGCTAAAATTATAAAAAACGGAGGTTTAGTAATATTTCCAACAGAAACAGTTTATGGCGTTGGAGCTAATGGACTAGATAAAAATGCTATTAAAAAAATATATGAAGCAAAACAAAGACCTTTAAATAAACCTATAAGCCTTTTAGTTAGCAATATTGACATGATTGAAAATGTTGCAAAAGACATTACAAATATAGAATATTCTATAATAGAGAAATTTTTTCCTGGTCCTTTAACTATTATTTTAAAGAAAAAGGAAACTATTCCTGATGTTTTAACTGCTGGCTCTGATACTATTGGAATTCGTATGCCTGCAAATGATATTGCTTTAAATTTAATAAATTATGCTGGTGTTCCAATTGCTACTCCTAGTGCTAATATTTCTGGAAAGCCAAGTGGAACTAATTTAAAAGATATAATAAAAGATTTTGATGGAAATGTTGATTGTTTTATTGATGACGGTCCTAGCAAAATTGGCCTTGCTTCTACTATTGTTAAAGTTGTTGATGGCGTTCCTCATATTTTAAGACAGGGTTCAATATCAATCGATGAAATAAATTCAGTTATAAATTAAAGCCAAAAAAAGAGAGCCTACAAGACTCTCCTTTAGATTTGTTCAGAACGTGTACTGGTTAAAATCATTTACAAGTTACATTCAACTAGCATACATCAAGCAAGTCTATTCAACAGCTGGGGCTTCTTATGGATAAGCACTACATCGATGTCAATGCCCTGCTGTTTCGCCAATCTCTCAACCTCCTTTGAGTTTGTCTTGAGAACGACTCTGTAATTATTTGCCCACAAGTGGCAAGCTGCAGCTACAATTCCAACAGTTCTTGGTTTTACAAGTTCTACTGGCTTGCTGAAGAGTTCCTCTTCTTTCAGCTGTACTGGAGTAATTCTATACGTTGAATAATACAACGTAAGAATTTCCTCTGCCACCTGAACGGATCGTGTAAGCTTCTCGAGTTCCTTTAAATTGAAAGATGGCATAAATACATCCAAACTTTCATTCAAAATTCCTGGAAGACCTACATCCAACATGTAACCTGTTTCCACAAGAACTACCTGTTTTCTTTCTTCAGTCTTAGACTCATCGTCAGCTTTGACTTCTGTGTCAACTTCTGCTTCATCAGTTTTAACTTCATCCGCATCAACTTCCACTGAAATCAGTTTGTCAGCCTCCTTTTTAAGTCTTGCATTTTCGCGTGCCTTAGCTAACAGCTTATTATATGCTGTTTTGCTTTTGTAGTGCTCTCGCACAATTTTCCGGCAATGCGAAACAGAAATTTTTAACACTTCTGCTACATCTTCCCATGTTGCCATTGCGTTGTAGATCATCTTGATTGCTCTTGTTGCTCTTGTTTCATTACTCATTGTTCTTTTCATCATAATGATTTCTCCTTTTCTCTGGTTCTGGTTCAATTTTTCAATGTTCTTTGGTGGTTCAAATGTCTAAACAAATCTAACTACAATCCTTAACCGGTACATATATATTATAGCACACCTTAACATATTTTGCAAGTTTATGTAAAATGTAAAAATATAGGTTGAACTTTATGTCAAATTATGTTATAATATATATGTTATTATTAACATTTTATTTATGTTCTTATAAGGAGGTACTAAGTATGAAAAAATATCCTATGAACGCCCGGAGCGAATTACTTGTAAAAAAAGTATTCGTTTACGGATTTACCTGGAGAGAAGTAGAAGACTTCTTTCTCATAAACAGGACTTTCCTGTATGATGAACTAAAAAACTATTTTCTAAAAATGCCAGATTCTGAAGAGAGATTAAGGCGTTTTGATGAAAAAATTAAAGAAAACGAAAAGAATAAAGAAAAAACATCTATATCTATAATATTAGGTGAACAGGAACGTGAACGAGGTTAATAAGAACATGAAAAAATGGGGTTGTTATTCAACCCCATTTTTCTTTTTATACTTTTTGATGCTCTTTTACAATCTCACAAATCAAATTAGCTGCATTTTCTACTCCAATTGAATCACTATTAATACAAATATCATAATTAGAAGGATCTTTCCATTCTTTTTCAGTATAATATTTATAATGATTTGCTCTTAACTTATTTATTCTATTGATTTCTTTTTCAGCTTTAGCTTTATCTAAATTATAAAATTCAACAGCTCTTTTAATTTTATCATCCATACTGCTAGCAACAAAAATGCTAATAACATTTTCATTATCTTTTAATATAAAATCCGCACATCTACCTACAATTACACAAGATTCTTTATCAGCAACATTTTTTATTAATTCAGATTCTTTTATAAACAATTCATCTGAATTATTCAATCCTGCATAATAACCATTATTAAGTATATCTAATGCATCTCTTTTTTGCTCATTGTTTTCAATATATTCTTCTGCCATACCTGTTTCTTTTGCTAATTTCACAATAAATTCTTTATCATATAATTTTATTCCTAATTTGTCTGCAATTAATCTTCCTATATATCTTCCACCTGAACCATATTCTCTAGAGATTGTAATTACTATTTGTTTATCAGATACAACTTTAGTAATTGTTTCTTCATTCGCTATTTCATTTTCCTTATCTGTTATTTTTAGTCCTTTTACTTCTTTTATTAAAAATATTGCAGCTAATAAAAATGCTAATCCATCAGCTACTGGTCCTGCACTTAAAACTCCCATTATTCCAAACATATGGCTTAGTATCATCATTGATGGAATTAATATAACAATTTGTCTTGAAAGTGACAATATTGCACTTTTTGTACTTTTTCCAATTGCTTGGAAGAATATTCCTGATGGAATTTGTACACCATTTACTATTGTTAACATTAAATATGTTCTAAATGCTAAACAAGCAAATTCCATATAATTCTCATCACCACTACCAAATATTAATATTAATTTGTCTGGTATTGTTTGGAATAAAATAAATGCAATTGTACTTATTACTATACTTGACCCTAATACGATTTTTAATGCTTGTTTTACTCTATCATATTTTCTTGCGCCATAGTTATACCCAAATATTGGTTGACTTCCTGCTGCTATACCAATTATTATGCTATTTAATATCTGACTTATTTTCATTACTATTCCTAATACTGTTATTGGAATTTCTGCGCCAAATTTACTTTCTGCTCCGTATTTGCCTAATAAATTGTTTTCAGCTGTCATAACACATACAATACTCATTTGTGTAATAAAACTGCTTATTCCTAATGCTGAAACCTTTTTACATACATTTGCTTTTAATTTGAAACTTTCTTTTGATAATTTTATTGATTTAAATCTCTTTATATACGCAACATTTAATATAAATGTTAATATTTGACTTATAACTGTTGCTAATGCTGCACCTTCTACGCCTTTATGAAATACAAATATGAATATTGGATCTAATATTGTATTTAATATAGCTCCACTTACCATACTTACCATTGAGTATTTAGGGCTTCCATCTGCTCTAATAATAGAGTTTAATGTTGTTCCTATCATTGAGAATGGGAATCCTATTGCAATGATTTTTCCATATGCCATTGCATATTCTTTTAAATTATCTGTACATCCAAATATTTTTAAGAATGCCGGTAAAAATATAAGTGTTATAATACAGAATATTATTGAAACTATTGCAGATAATAATACTCCATTACCTATTCCAGCTTCTGCTTCTTTCTTTTTCTTTTCTCCTAATTTTAAGCTTAGATATGCTGATGCCCCATCTCCAAACATTAATGAAAATGCTAAGCATATCATTACCAATGGGAATACTACATTTGTAGCTCCATTTCCTAAATATCCTACTCCTTGACCTATAAATATTTGGTCTACTATATTATATAGCGAGTTTACCAACATTGATATTATACAAGGAATTGAGAATTTTCTGATTAATTTTCCTATTTTTTCTTTTCCTAATATGTTTTCTTCTTGTTCCATTCTTTTCTCCCTTCTTTTATCTTTTTTATTATTTTTTGGCATTTTGCCAACTTGACTATTATATAATTTTTTTGAAGATTTGTCAAAGGGTTGTTCGTAATTTTTTTTTAAAATTTGAGACTATGTTACAATTCACAGTTACGTTAAACATGTTTAAAAGTTGATAATATATTCTCTATAAACCATGCATTGTAACTAGACTATATGTTTTTATTTTTTATGCAACCACCCTCAAACTCATTTTCAAGTATATCCATATGTAATTTATCATAATATTTACCATTCAAATATATTTCTTCGCGACTAGATCCAGTATCTTTAAATCCACACTTTAAATAACATTTATGTGCCCTTTTGTTAGCAGATAGCAAATCCAGCTTTATACTATGTAGATTTAAATATTTAAAACCATATTCCGATATTAGTTTTATAGCTTCTGTTCCATATCCTTTACTTCTAAACTCTTTATTTCCTATGAATATTCCGAGTGTCGCACATCTGTTAATGTGGTTGATATTCTCTAATGAAACTGTTCCTATCATTTTATTATCCTTTATTGTTACAATCACAAAACTTGCTTCTTGTGAGCTGTTTTGTCCTAAATATTTCTTTTCTCCATCTAATGTTGTAAGTATTCCACTTCTTCCTAAATAGTCTGTTGTTTCAAAATCGTTTAACCATTCTGTAAATTTTTCTACGTCTTCACTGTTTCTTGGTGATAAATATATTCTATCTCCTACTAATTTTTTAAAATATTTCATATGTTATCACTTCTTTCTATTTTCTTATAATTCATATAGATATGATATTAATTCATATTCTTTTTCTCCAAATTTTTTTGATTTAATTTTTGAAGCTTTACCACCCATTGATTCATAAAATGCTCTTGATGGATAATTTTCTTTAAGACACCATAAAATCATTTTTTCTTTTTTTGAATTTTTGAATTCATTAATCGCATATTTCATAAGTTTTCTACCAATTCCATGTCTTTTCATTTCAGGTTTTATATATAATGCTATTAATTCACAATCAACATTTTCTTCTTCATAATAATTATTATAATCATATCTACAAAATCCAATAACTTCATTCTTTAATTCTGCAACAATAATATTGTATTGCTCGAAAATTCTTTTATTTTTTTCAATTGTATATTCTATGTCCATATTGTTTAAATATTCATCTGCTATAATATTTCTGTAAGCTATTTGCCAACATCTTACTTTAATATTGGCAATTTCTTCAATATCTTCACTTTTAGCTTTTCTAATTATTATCTTATCCATTTTATTTTCCCCTCCTATGCAAAAAGCCTCACAAAGAAATCTTGCTTAAGACTCCTTTGTAAGACTTTTAAAATCTATACATCGTGTAAATAACCTATTATTTAGGTTATCCTATATCGCTCAAAATATATTATTTCTTAGATATACTCTTAAATATGTTTTTAATTTTAACATATTAATAATTACTTGTCAATATATTTATGTGAACTTTTTTAGCTAATCGATTTGTTTAAAATCAATCAATTCATTCTTTCTAAAAACCAACTTTAATAAACATGGTGATTTTATATTTAATATTGTCTTTTTGTTATATACAATAAATGCCTAGGTGGCAGCGTACTTAACATACGCTTAGCTTTTAGCTACCTTACCTAGGTCTTACTCTATAAATATTTTAACATACAATAAAATGTATGTCAAATATTTTATTAATATTTTATGTCAAAATTCATTTTTTATTACTATTATTTCTTGGGAATAAACTTACTCTAAAATTTTTAAGTTTTAATTCTTCTATCAATTTCTTAACAATGCCAATATCTTTATAATAATTATAAAAAGTATTTACTGTTAAATCAGCAAGTTGAATAGCATAATTAGTTTTAGAATCATAATATGTTATTTTAAAATCATCATCATATATACAAAATTCAGTCTTTAAATATGTTTCTAAATTATTCAATTCTCCAACTCTTATATCTCTATTATCAATACTTATAATAAATTCAATTGGTTCATTTATTTCTTGTAAATTTAATACTGGTAAAATACAATCTTGAATCAAAACTTTTACTGCATAATTAAAAAATATGTTCGAATCCACTATTTCTTTTCTCATATATTTTTTATCAAATACTTTTACACAACCATGAAATGTTTCAATATCTTGTATTTTATTAAAAATTTGTATTTTTTCTTCTTCAGTCATATTATATGACTTTATTTCATCGTTTAAATCTAATCCTTTTGCTTTTTTTAATTTTAAATTTTCTTTTTTATATTTGGATTTAATCTTTATCCTATCTTCTTCAAAGCAAAAATATCCTCCTACTGCAAAATATCGTGTTTTACTATTTTTATGAATTGATCCGACTTTCATCTAAAAATACATATATTTTCATTTTCTCCCTCCTTTTTGCAATTATTATTTATATTGAAAAAAATACTGACACCTTTACAATGTCAGTCAATATTGCTATTATTATTGATTTCTTCCACAACAATTCTTATACTTCTTGCCGCTACCACATGGACATGGGTCGTTACGACCAACTTTAGGACCTTCATTAACAACAGTTTTGTTAACTTCAGACTTAATTTGTTCTCCATTATCTAAGCTATTAATAGCTTGTAAAGCTGCACCAGTAATTTTTGCTGCCTCTTCTCTCTTAACATCTTCTTGTTTACGTAAATTCATAAGAATTTTTACAACATCATGTTTAATATCAAGAACCATTTCTTCGAACATATCCATACCTTCAATTCTGTATTTAACAACAGGATCTTGTTGTCCATAAGCACGAAGACCAATACCATCTTTCAACTCATCCATAGCATCTATGTGGTCCATCCATTTTTGGTCAACGACTTTAAGCATAACAACTCTTTCAAGTTCTCTTAAATCATCATTTCCAATTTCTTGTTCTTTTTCGTCATACTTAGCTAAGGCAAGTTCTTGAAGTTTTTCAATTATAGCATTTGAATCTTTTGAATTTTCTTTAATAAAATCAACCATTTCAATTCCAAATGTATTTCTAATATCTGTATCAAGTGCTTCTACACTAACTTCATCTTCGCTAGAGAAGTATGTTAATACAACTTCTTCTGCAAGTGTTTTTATCATATTTAAGATGTTGTCTTTTAAGTTTTCTCCATCAAGCACTTCTCTTCTTTGTTTGTAAATTATTTCTCTTTGTGCATTCATTACATCATCATATTTTAATACATTCTTTCTGATGCTGAAGTTTCTTCCTTCAACTTTCTTTTGAGCTGATTCTACTGCATTACTTATTAGTTTATTTTCAATTGGAACATTTTCGTCCATTCCGATTGTATTATAAACTTTTGTAATCATATCTCCACCAAAGATTTTCATCAAGTCATCATCAAGTCCTATATAGAATTTTGATTCTCCTGGGTCACCTTGACGTCCACTACGTCCACGTAACTGATTGTCGATTCTTCTTGATTCATGTCTTTCTGTACCAATTATTTTTAAACCACCAGCTGCAATTACTTTTTCTTTTTCTTCTTTGATTTCTTCTTCATATTTCTTTTCTAATTTTTGGAATTCTTCTCTTGCTCTTAAAATATCTTGTTCGTCTGTTTCATAATATGTGTTTGATTCTTCAATTAAGTTTTCTGGAACTTTATTTTTCTTCATTTCTTGTTTTGCTAAGAATTCACTATTTCCACCTAACATAATATCAGTACCACGTCCTGCCATGTTTGTAGCTATTGTTACTGCTCCAAATTTTCCGGCTTGTGCTATGATTTCAGCTTCTTTTTCATGGAATTTAGCATTTAATACTTCATGTTTAATTCCTTCTTTTTTAAGAATTCTGCTTAATTTTTCTGATTTTTCTATTGATACTGTACCAACTAGTACTGGTTGTCCTTTTTCATGGCTTTCTTTTATGCTTTGTACTATTGCATTAAATTTAGCTTTTTCATTTTTATATATTACATCATTTTGGTCATTTCTTATCATTGGCTTATTTGTTGGAATTGCTACAACATCTAAGTTATAGATTTCTTCAAATTCTGCCTCTTCTGTCATTGCAGTACCTGTCATACCAGATAATTTGTCATACATTCTGAAATAATTTTGGAATGTAATTGTTGCTAATGTTTTTGATTCATCTGCAATTTTTACTCCTTCTTTTGCTTCTATTGCTTGGTGTAATCCGTTGTTGTATCTTCTTCCATACATGATACGACCTGTAAATTCATCTACTATTAATACTTCTCCATCTTTTACAATATAGTCAATATCTCTTTTCATTACACCATGTGCACGTAATGCTTGATTTACATGATGTACTAATGTTGAGTTTTCTATATCATTAAAGTTTTCTAGTCTAAACTCTTCTTCTGCTTTTTTGATACCTTTTTGTGTTAATGATGCTGATTTTGCTTTTAAGTCTACAATGTAATCATATTTTTCATTATCTTCTGCTTGGTTTTCATCTTTTACATCTTCTTCTACAATTACTTTTGGTGTTAATCTTTTTACAAAATCATTTGCTTTTTTATATAAGTCTGAAGATTGATTTGCTCTACCTGAAATAATAAGTGGTGTTCTAGCTTCATCAATTAAAATACTATCAATCTCGTCTACGATGGCATAACTTAATCCTCTTTGTACTAATTGATTTTTGTAAATTACCATGTTATCTCTTAGGTAATCAAATCCGAATTCATTGTTTGTTCCATATGTTATATCACATGCATATGCTTCTTGTTTTTGTTTTGGCTCCATTCCTGCTATTACAAGCCCTACTGATAATCCTAAGAATTTATATAATTTTCCCATCCATTCACTATCTCTTTTAGCAAGGTAATCATTTACTGTAATTACATGTACTCCTTTTCCTGTTAGTGCATTTAAATATACTGGAAGTGTTGCTACAAGTGTTTTTCCTTCACCTGTCTTCATTTCTGCAATTCTTCCTTGGTGTAGTATAATTCCACCTATTAATTGCACATCAAAATGTCTCATTCCTAATACTCTTTTTGAAGCTTCTCTTACTACTGCAAATGCTTCTGGCAAAATATCATCTAGTGTTTTTCCTTCTTCTAATTGTTCTTTGAACTCATTTGTTTTATTTTTTAATTGTTCATCTGTTAGTTTTGATATCTCTTCCTCTAGTCCATTTATTTTATCAACTATTGGCATTACTCTTTTTACTTCTTTTTCACTATAGCTTTTAAATATCTTTCTGAATATTCCCATGTTTTTCTCATTTCCCTTCTTACTATTTCTCAACTTGTTATAATATATCATGATTATATTGACTTTTCAAGTGTTTTATAGAAATTTTTGTGAATAGAGTTTTGAGCAATATGAAAGAGGCCTCCAACTTGGAAGCCCCTACTCTGATTTTATGGTTACTTCAAAATGTAACGTGTATTGTCTTCTTCAATTCCATCCAGCAAAACTACATCACTGTACTTTCCTGGATTTGCCATCACCTCATGCATAATGTCATCAAAGACATATGTCACTACTTTTGAAAGTCCTCGTGCACCTGTCATACTGTTTTCTTTCTTTACTTTTTTCACGATTGCTTTAATGATTCCCGGGGTATAATGAGTTGTGATTCCATCTTTGATTTGCAGACTTCCAACGAATTTTTTAAGTTTAGAATTTTTGGAATTTAACAAGATATCTTCCAATACATCTTCACTTAAATCATTCAGCTGAACAATCAAATCAATTCTTCCTACGAACTCTCTTTCAAGCCCATATTCAGCCAAATCATCCTCATTTACCATTTTTTCTTCTTCAATCTGTTTTTCGAATTTTGTTTCAGTTGCAAATCCGATTGCAGACTTATTTTTAAGTCTTTTCTTAATGATTTCATCAATTCCAGAAAAGGCCCCTGCAAAATAAAACATGACTTGTTCAGTATTGAAATGTACCATTTCATCTCCATCTTCTCTTCGAAGGATAATAGGAATAACCTTTCCTTCAACCAGTTTAAGTAACTGGTCCTGAACACCTTTTCCTGAAACATCTCGCTGCGTTGTATCCTGGCTTTTGGCTTTTTTGTCAATTTCGTCAATTATTACAATGCCATTTTCTGCTTTTTTTACATCATAGTTTGCAGCAGCTAACAGCTTTACAACAATGTCTGAAACGCTTAAGCCTTGATACGCTTCTTCTGTATAATCATTTGCATCAATGGTTATACATGCCTTTCCCGTTTTCTTTGCTAACTGTTTCAAAATTTCAGTTTTTCCTGTACCACTTTTTCCAACAATCAAAACATTTGACTTGATTTTGTATCTGCTGGCTTTGTACTCTGCATTTACAATCTGCCGTACCTGCTTGTCCTGCCCTTTCACTGTTTCCATAATAAATTTTTCCGTTTCGGTAACAGTGGGGTCTTTAACGACTTTTCCTTTGATTCTTGGATTTTTTTTGGTATCTGCTGTTGCAAGTTCACTTTTACCTTTTTTGAAGAATCTAAATTTAATCATAGCAAATTTCCTCCTTTTATCTAGGATGTGAAATTTTTCGTTTACAAGCTACTTTTTTTCTTTCAGTTCTAGTCTTTGAAACTTTTTTGCTGTTTGTGTTTTTTCTTGTTTTAGTATTACTATAAAGCTTTGCACCCATGGCTTTCATATAACCATAACTTGCTACTTTAAAAGTATGTTGTCCAAGAATTTCCACTCTTTCAGCAACTTCTGCATCTTCAACTCTTGAAGCAAATTTTTCCTTAGTCTCTTTTTCACCATGGTTGATTAATACTAATTTCAAATTTTTGAATTTTGAAAGCAGTGCAATCAGCTCATTTGCCTTAGCATGTGATGAAAATTGACTAGTTGAAAAAATCTGTGCCTTGATTTTAAGTTCCATTCCCATGACCATAACGCTTTCTTCATCAACGTTATCCATTAATTTTCTTCCTAATGTCCCTTCACTACAGTAGCTGGTTAAATAGATTACCCAGTTTTTTCTAGTAATAACAGTAGGTAAGTACAGCTGTGCTGGTCCATGATCAAGCATTCCAGAAGTAGTTAAAATGATTTTTTGTGTGTTTGTCATCATTATTCCTACTCTGTTGTCTTTGTTTACCCAGTGGAAATTCTTCGGAAGAAAATCTAACTTTTCCTCATCAATATCAAGTAATTTGCTTCTGTACATATATGTGTACTGATGAGCCAAATCACCATCCAGGTAAATTGGAATGTTTTCATCAATTCTTCCATCTTCTTGCATATTTTTCAGAATATACAGAATTTTCTGTGCTCTTTCTTGTGCAAGAACTGGAATAAACAGACTTCTTCTTTCTTTTAGAAGCTTCTCTACATCTCTTTCAAAGTTGTATTCGATTTCGCTTGTTTCTGTGTCTCCATATGTTGATTCAATTACAACATTCATTGGAAGCTCATAAACCCAAGCTGGCATAGCTTTAACTTTTTTAAAAGTATTGTATGGCTTGTAATCTCCTGTAAAAAGAATGTTTATGTCTTTTTCTCCTGGATAACTGAGCTGTGTCAAAATCATTGACGCTCCGACAATATGCCCATTGTCAAAGAACGTGACTTTGACGTTCTGGTTTACCTGAATGCTTTCGCCAATTTCACAAGGCTCTATGCACTCAAAAGCCCGTTCAAGGTCTTCTTCATCATAAAGTGGCTTTTGTTTCCATCTTTGCGCGTCCTCTTTCATAATCTGATATGAATTACTAAGCGATATTTTCATGAGCTTAGCTGTTGCCTTGGTTGCAAATATCTTGCCATAAAAGCCATTTTTACAAAGCAAAGGTAATTTGCCAATATGGTCAGAATGATTGTGTGTGATTAACACAAACTCAATCTTTTCACATGAAAACGGAAAACCATTCTGGTTAAGGTAATTGTATTCTCTTTCTTGAAAAAGTCCACAATCAACTAAGAAATTGCATTTCCGTACACTGGAAGTTGTTACACTAACCGGTAAAGCTGAACCAGTTACTTCCGGATTTAATGCTGTGATATAAGCAAAATGTCTTTCTTTTGAACCCATAAAATCCCTCCTTAAATAGTTATTTTAAGTTTATTACTGGTTTCTGCAAATATTATATACGATTTCTTTACATAAATCAATATTTAATGTAAATTTTTATACTTTTTTGTTATTTTTATGACATTTTAAAAAATTCCACTTGTTGGTACATACTCATTACTTGGTGGCATTACATAAGAATCTTCTGGCTGATTCGTTTCTTCTATTTCTGTAATTTTTATAAATGGTATTTGTTCATTATGATATTTTCCCATTTCGATATTTCCAGTTATATTAACCCATGTTCCATCTTTAAAGTTCTTTACGTCTTTGCTTTCACATAAAAAACCAACGACTACAGCTTGAGTTTTGCTTTCATTTATAAACATATCTCTTGCAATAACAAACTGTTCTTCTTTAAAATCTATAACTCTATATATGTACCCTGTAAAATTTATTTTCATTCCTATATAAGAATCTGGATTATCATGCACTGCCTTTAGAATATTAGTATAATTTTCTGTTTTTATCTTTGTAATATCTTGTTTCTCTATTTTGTCATTTATCAAAAACTTTCCACTAGTAAAAAATATTTTATATATGCTAAAGCCAAATACAACTGCCATAAATATAGATAAAATCACAATTATTATCTTTAATGCTAATCCACCATTTACTTTTAAATTATATATAAACATAAAAAGCCCTCCACTTATTTTTTATAAGTTTATGAGCTTATTTTTTATTTATGCATATCTCAAAAGAATCTGTTTGATATTCCATCTTCTAATACATTTGCAAAAACACTTTTTAAAATTATTAAAACTATTGGTCCAACAAGCATTCCCATTACACCAATTACTTTAAATCCTGTATACATTGCAATTAAAGTAAATATTGGATGTATTCCTATTTTTCCACTTACTATTTTAGGTTCTAAAAATTGTCTTACAATAGACATTATTATCCATAAAGATAAAATTGAAATTCCTAATTGAATATCACCATTTAATGCTTCCACTACGGCCCAAGGAGCCATAACCGAACCAGAGCCTAAAATAGGCAAAGCATCTACAAATCCTATTCCTAATGCTATCAAAAGTGGATATTTAACATTCATTCCTACAAATTTGAATATATATAATCCTACTAAAGATATTACAAATGATACTAATATCAATATTGCTTCTGCTTTTAGATATCCACCTAATTTTATAGTTATCTCTTTTACATGTATACCTATCTTTTGCACCCATTTTTTAGGCATATGATGTTCCATAAAATCCAATATATATATCCTATCTGTACATACAAAATATACTGATAAAATTGTAATTATAGCATATATGGTAATAGTCGGAAGAGATGTAATTAATGAAAGTAATTTTGTCAAGAAACTTGTCACCCATTCTGAAACTTTTAACAATATTTCTTGAGATGCTTCTTGTGCTAAGTTTAATGCTGTATTTGATATTTTGATTTTAGTAATACTCATCTTTCCTATTGTATCTTGAATTTGTGTATATGCTTTGTCTATATATAAATTTAAAGTTTGTAAAAGATTTGTTGATTCAGAAATTAATGAAATTATTCCCCATGCAACGCTTCCTATTATTATGGTAAATACTATTATAAAAATTATTATTGAACTCATTTTCCTTGAAAGCCTTGTTTTTTTCATTAAATATTTTATTGCAGGTTCTACCATTAAAGAAATTATAAATGCTACTAAAAATGGCATGTAAAACACTGCCATTTTTACTCCTATGTATACCCCAAATACTATTAGGGCTATATTTAAAACTCTTCTTATAATTTTATAAATATAATTCAAATCCTCTGCCATATGCCCTCTTTTCTATGTAGTTTGTTGATAATATAAACTCAAAAAATAAAGTTTACATTATCAACAATTTGTTATCTATTATTTTTAGTTTGTCCACCACAACCACAAATATCTTCAACAGTATTGCAGAAATGGTCTTCGCCAGTTTCTTCATTGTAATGAGCTAAATCGCCAAGTGTTAAAATCCCTATAACTTTATCATTATCAACAACAGGAATTCTTCTTATTTGGTTTTGTGCCATTTTGTTTTCTGCTATATGAACATCATCATTTTCATTACAAGTGCAAACATTACAAGTCATTATTTCACTTGCTGGTGTATTTTTTGCATCTTTGTCACATGCTACTGTACGCAATATTATATCTCTATCTGTAATCAATCCTACAAGACAGTTGTTATTATCACATACAGGTACACAACCAATATGATTCTGTTCCATTAATTTTGCAACATCATTTATCTTTGTTTCTGGTTTTACACAACAAACATCGCCACACATACAATCTTTAACCTTCATACTAAACTCCTTTTTATTTTTTTGAATTAATATTAATTCTTTATATATTTTAGTCAAAAATAAAAAAGATTATTCTTATTTTTTGATTTTTTATAATACTATGATTTTCTTTACTTATCAAGAAAAAAATGTTATTATATTTACGAAGGAGAGATTTAATGATAGATTTACATATGCATACAACTTATTCAGATGGCACTGAAAGTTGTACTACGGTTTTAAAAAAATGCCAAGAAAAAAATTTAAATTATATTTCAATAACTGACCACAACACCGCTTTAGTTTATGAAGAATTAGAAAAACTTGATGTTAAATCACTTTTTAGTGGAAAAATTATTCCTGGAATTGAGCTTAACACAAAAGCTTTAAATATTCCAATTGAAATTTTAGGATATGGAATTGATTACCAAAAAATGAATGAACTTGTAAAGAAAGTCTATATTCCTGCAACTGAAAGAAATAAAATAGAAGTTAAAAGATTATATAACAAATGCATTCAAGCAGGAATTATTCTTGATAAAAATTGTTTAGATAACTATAAGCCAGAAATGTTCGCTTCTGTTTTCTTTCATAATGAAATTACAAAACACGAAGAAAATAAAAATATATTATCAGAAGAAGCTTGGAACTCTAGCAAAATCTTTTACAGGCTATATATGTCTGACCCTAAAACACCTTTATATGTTGAAATGGATGATTTTGTCCCAGATTTTGAAACAGCAAGCAACTTAGTTCGTAAAGCTGGTGGATTAGTATTCATTCCTCATATTTTTGAATATAAGCAAAATGCTGAACCAATTTTAAATTATATTTTAGATAATTTTGATATTGATGGAATTGAATGTTATTACACAACATTCACACCTGAGCAACATGATAAACTTATAAAACTTTGTAATGAACGTAATTTATTCATTTCTGGTGGCAGTGATTTTCATGGTAAAATCAAACCAGATGTTGATATTGGTGTTGGCTATGGTGATATGCAAATACCTGATAATATTATTGAATCTTGGTTAAATAATATTAGAATTCTTCTAAAATAAAACACATAATTCAAACATTAAATTATGCCAAAAAAGATGAAGTAGAAAACATTTAAAATTTTCTACTCCAACTATTGATATAGGGTCTTTCTTTTTATTTTTTTATTACTATAACTGGAACTTCCATTTCTTCTTTAGTTAAACCACAATGTGTGGATTTTTTTACTGATTTTCCAGGAGCCAACTGAGTTTCTAATACTATAATACTATCACTAATAGATACTGCAACATAATCTCCTAAAAAGTCTTCAATTTTTTTATGTTTTTCTCCAAAACCTAACATATTTTTTTTCAAAAATTCTTCCATTGTCATAAGCCAAAATTCACTTTCGAATTTTTCATTAAACTTTTTTACAAATTTTTCTTTCATATTTGGTTTTATCCAAAATGTTAAACATCTAGATTCTAGTGCTGGTGGCATTATAAAACATTCTTGTAAATCAGGATAATCTAATATACTATATGATTTTTCTATGTTTTTATGTCCATGGTCTGCTGATATTATTACAATTGTATCATCTGGTAATTTATTACACATTTCACTTATTTTTTGCTCTGCTTCTTTTATAAAATCAGTTGCTTCTTTAGAATCAGTTCCATATTTATGTAGCAGTCCATCAGGATTATCACTGTATGCCATTATAAATTTTTTTTCTGGATTCTCAACTAGTGTTTCTATATTATCTATTATTTCATCAATTGTATCTGCTTTTATTGTTCTCTTTGATCTTCTATCAGAATATGATGGCATTATTTCATATGCTTTTATTTTAGCAAATTCTTCTATTTGTTGAAAAACAGTTTTATAATTCATAATTGTTTCAAATACATTCTCTCTTGCATCTTTTAGTGAATCATGTTTATATGATTCTATATGTGCCAGCATATCTACCGCTCTACCATATTCCTTAAAATATTGTGACCATGCAATCCATCCAGTTTCATATGGTGGTTTTCCTGCATAATATGTTGTTAATGCAGCTGTTGTTGTTGATGGATATACTGATGTAATCTTTTCAACCTCATGTTTTTTGAAAAAACCATTTGGTGAAATAGGTGTCAATATATGTTCTCCCATTCCATCTAAAATCATTAATACAACATTTCTATATTTCTTTTTTAGTATATTATCTAAGCTTTCTAAGCTTTTATGTTTTGTTTCTACATTATAGTACTTTAAGATTGATGTTATTGTATTTAATATACTATGTTCATAATTGGGTAATACTATATTGGGCATATTTTCCTCCTTACTTTTCGTATTATTATACTCTAACTTTCTTTACTTATCAAGAAAAAATTGAAATTTTAGGATATGAATTAGACATATAAAACTTTGAAATAAATGTAATTTATTTCCGGATGCAAATACATGTGATATTATAATCGAATGTTTATTTAATTATATAAGAATTTTTACAAAATAAAAACAACTAAAAGTTACACACCAAATGTATATAACTTTCAATTGTTTCGATTTTTATAATAATTTCTGTGAAGCTAAAGCAAATTCTGTTGCCTGAGCAATAGATTCTGCTCTCGAATAATCAGCACCAAGTAAGTCTTCTGCACAAGTTATTCCTTTTTTTCTAAGATAATCATCAAGATCACTATTTCTAATAATCTCTATATCTGCTGATGGAATCTGCCATCCAGAGCTTTTGCTCCAAAGATATCTTTGTTTTTGGAAATCAAATATGCAAATTACTTGCACATTAAAATACTTTCCAAAAAGTTCTTCGATACCCGCTTCACAACTAATAAAAAAATCTGCCTTCTCTGATTTTTCAATTAGAGTATTTACTCTATTGAAAGCACCTTCATAAGTTTCCTCATTAAATGGTTGTTTTGATACTCCTGAATTAACCTTTTGATGAAAAAACTCTATTTCAGTGTCATCAATTTTGAAAAACCGAGAAAATGCACTCTTGATTCCTCTTATTTTCTCAGCAGAATCAGTTGCAATTCCAACTCTCATGGTATATTTACCTCCTTTGTATTTATACATATATTATACCATAGTTTAGAGATTTTTTCAATATTTATTTACCATCATAATAATCAATTCCTACACGAGTAAGTTCTTTGCTAGGAACAAATTTTGCTCTTTTTTCATCATATTCTTTTTCATCAAATTGTCGTACTATTGCATCTTCCCCATCAACTAAATATTTTTGACCATCTATAGTAACAACAACACATCTTATATATCTGGTTGATTCTCTATTTTTGCCATCTATTTTTTTCCATACTTTTTCTCTATTTTCTTTTCCAATACTAATATCTATTATTTCTTTCATGTATTCAAATATTCCTTGTGAATCTAGTCCATCTTCTTTTAATATTTCAACAGCTTTCCTTAAAAAGGAAATTTCTTCACTTTCTTTTTCTTCATCTTTTGTTTCTGACTCAGCTGTTTCTGCAATTTTATTTTCTATTCTCTTTATTGCAAATTCATTTTTTCCTTCATTAAATTTGTCAAGAACATTTTTAAATTTATCCTTATCATCTTCTAAAATTGTAATTCCCTCTAGTGTTAATCCTGTTTTTAATCTTGTAAGATCTTTTATCCTAAAAAAGTCATCCAAATCAATAGCTAAACTATAATCGTTGGAAGTAAGTCCTACAAAATAATGTGTAAGATTCTTATTCCACAATATACAAGAATTGTAATTTTCGTCATTTTTAAATAATTCATTTAATGATTCAACTAAGTACCTTGATAATTCAAAACATATTCTTCTATTATGTTTTTCTCTATTTTTTTCCCACTCTTTATCAACATTTCTTCCATACCAATCAGGAAGACTGAATATATCATCATCAACTTTTTGAATATATGATATTAAATTATCATCATATACATAGTCATGGCATAATTTTTCATAAACTGATAATATTTTTTCCTCATTGCTTAATTCTTTATTCATCGCTAATTTATCGACATATTCTTTAAGTTCACTTGATATATTCCAATCAGCCTTGTCATATACCATATCTTCCCCTAAATACTTTCCGTATTTTTTCTCTAATTTTGGGTCCAAAACGATTGTATGCTTACTTCTAAAAAACATGTTTACTAATTCATTTAATCTTATAATTTTTTCTATATTTATACTCATACAATTTCTCCTTGCTTTTCTTTTATCCACCATAATATGGATATATATTTTCTGCTGAATTGAAGACAAAAACGTTTTTATCTAAGTCTCCTTTTTCTATTTGAATTATAGCTTGTTCAATACTATCTATTAAATATGTTTTACCATCAAATTCAAAAATTATGCATCTTTCATATCTTTTTTCTGGTGCTATCTTATCTTCTTTCCAGATTTTTTCTATCTTAATTCCTTCATTTTCCACTATGGCTCTTATATATTCAAAAAATCCTTGTGCATCAATATTTCTATTTTTTAAAATTTGTGCAACATTATTAAAATATTCAATAAGACTCTTGTTCTTTAAATTTTTCTTTGCCTCTTCAATCTCTGCAAGTTCTTCTCTTTTTCCTTCATTAAATTTATCAACTGCTTGTTTAAATTTTCCTGATTCATCTCTAAGTATCTTTATTCCTTTAATTGTTAATCCAAATTTAACTCTTGTAAGATCCTTTATGCTATTAAAATCATCTAAATCTAAAATGACACTGTATTCATCTCCTGTTAATCCTACAACATAATGTAAATTTTCCTTATCTCCAAGCATAAATGCTTCTAATTTATCATTTCCATCTAATAACACATTTATTGCCTTAGCATAAAATCTTGCAAATTCATAGCATATTCTTCTATTATGTTTTTGCCTTTTTTCAATCCAGTCTTTTCCAACAATTCTTCCATACCAATCTACTGCTATATATTTTATATTATTTATATCACTATCATCTCTTTTGAAAAAATACAACACATTAGCATCATATACATAGTTTAAACATATATATTTATATACTTCTAAAATCTTTTCTTCAAAACTCATTGAACTTTCTTTTAATAATCTTTCTACCAGTTTACTAATTCCTTCTTCCATTTCCCATTTTACTTGGTCATATTCTATCCAATCTTCTTGAATATCTCTATTAGGTTCTAATATTATTTTATAATCTCCCTCTAATACTTGATTTACTTCATCATAAAATTTATATATATATTCATCTCTCATTTTTCTCATATTCCTCCGTTTTATTTTTTCTTTTTAAATAAATCATTTCGACCGATATACCTTATATTTCACAATTACACTCTCATCACCATCTTTTATTTTTCCTCTATTTAATAAATCATAATACACATCTTGATTTATTAACTTTTTATATACTTCTTCTAGCAACTCTTTTTTTACTCCTATTGTTTGTAAAATTTTATATGCTTTTTCTTTATTAATTCTAAAGAAAAGAGTTTCATCTTTTAAATATTCTTGAATTTTTTGATTTAATGAATAATCCTCTTTTTTATCCTTTAAAACTTCAATTCTTGCTCTATTCATCACTTCAATAACTTTGAATTCATTCATCTTCCATGTGCCTCCTTTTATATGGAAATATAAATATATATTATATTATACCACATAGAATCTCTATTTGACAATAAAATCCTTTACTTTTCTTTGTTTACCTGATAAAATATATCTATATTGTAAAATTAAAGGAGGATTTTATGGAATCAAAAGAATTAATTTTAATATTAGACTTTGGAGGCCAATACAATCAATTGATTGCTCGTAGAGTAAGAGAATGTAATGTATACTCTGAAGTTGTACCATTTAATATTTCAATAGAAAAAATTAAAGAAAAAAATCCAAAAGGAATAATATTCACAGGGGGACCTGCAAGTGTATACGGCGAAGATTCACCAAAATGCGCTGATGGAATTTTTGAATTAGGAATTCCAGTACTTGGAATCTGTTACGGAATGCAATTAATGGCTCATACACTTGGTGGAAAAGTTGCATCTGCAACAACAAGAGAATATGGAGAAACTAACGTAAATATAGATAATACCTCTCCTCTATTTCAAGGATTTGAAGATACAAACGTATTTTTAATGAGTCATACAGATTATGTAGAAGAAGTACCACAAGGATTTAAAAAAATTGGTTATACACCAGTTTGTCCAAATGCAGCAATGGAAAATCAAGAAAAGAATTTATATGGAATTCAATTCCATCCAGAAGTAAATAATTCAATAAACGGAACACAAGTTATTAAAAACTTTTTATATAATGTTTGCCACTGTTCAGGAGATTGGGTTATGTCATCATTTGTAGAAGATTCTATAAAATCTTTAAAAGAAAAAATTGGAGATAAAAAAGCTTTATGTGCTTTATCAGGTGGTGTTGATTCGTCTGTTGCAGCTGTACTTTTAAGTAAAGCTATTGGTAAAAATTTAACTTGTATTTTCGTTGACCATGGATTACTTAGAAAAAATGAAGGTGACGAAGTTGAAAAAATCTTTACAGAAAATTATGACTTGAATTTTATAAGAGTTGATGCAAAAGATAGATTTTTAAGCAAACTTGCTGGAGTTACTGATCCAGAAAGAAAGAGAAAAATTATAGGTGAAGAATTTATCAGAGTTTTCGAAGCAGAAGCAAAAAAAATTGGAACTGTAGACTTCTTAGTTCAAGGAACCATCTATCCAGATGTCATTGAAAGTGGACTTGGAAAAAGTGCTGTAATCAAGAGCCATCATAATGTTGGTGGACTTCCTGACTATGTTGACTTTAAAGAAATCGTTGAACCTTTAAGAAATTTATTTAAAGATGAAGTTCGTAAAACTGGCTTAGAACTTGGTATTCCAGAAAATCTAGTATATAGACAACCATTCCCTGGTCCTGGTCTAGCTATTAGAGTTATTGGAGATATCACAGATGATAAGCTTACTATATTAAAAGATGCAGATGCTATTTTTAGAGAAGAAATTGCTAATGCAGGATTACACAAAAATATAAATCAATATTTTGCAGTTCTTACTAACTTAAAATCTGTAGGTGTTATGGGTGATGAAAGAACTTATGATTATACAGTTGCTTTAAGAGCTGTTGAAACTACTGACTTTATGACTGGTGTATGGAGCAGAATTCCTTACGAAGTTTTAGAAAAAGTTTCTAGTAGAATTGTTAATGAAGTAAAACATGTTAACCGTGTAGTTTATGATATTACTTCAAAACCACCAGCAACAATTGAATGGGAATAAAAATAAGCAGATAGAACTGGTTCTCTGCCGTACCTCTTTGGATACCGTTAGAACCGGTTCTTATTAGTTCAATTTTATATCAACTTTCAATATGCCAATTCTCCATCATCTAATGAAGAAAAATATTTAGGTGACTCATATATATCCCTCTCTCCTCTTGGTCTTGGAGGTCTTCCTGGTCCAGGTCTCATAGGTGGTCTCATTGGAGGGTGAGGTGGTCTTGGTGGTGGAGGTCTAGGAGGTCTAAATCCTGGAAAGCCTGGTCTTCCTAATAATTCTCTCAATAATAATATACGGATTATATCATTTAAACCTGTGTTTCTTTGTCTACTATCACAATTTGGGCAATATCTATCATCTTTATTTTTTTCTATTTTTTCAGTTTTTACTGTTGTAGCTTTTGAATCTATTTTTGAAACCTCTGCCTCTACTCTCTCTTGAACCAGTGTCTTGTCTTCTACTGCAGAATAAATTTCATCTGTTAGTCTATCTACTAGTTCTCTTGTAATTTCTCCCCTATTTTCCGCACATGCTTTTTGCACCATGGGATATACTATCTGGTATATCTCTGGATAACATTTTTCTAACTCTTGAATTTGTATATTATTCATTGCTGTCATCGGTCTTGTAGACATTGATTGCATATTTTGATTTTGCATTGGCATCATATTATTCATCATTTGCATTCCTTGATTTTGCATATGTGCCATTGTAGGTATTACATCATAACTTGAATAATTGTCATAATTATTATAGTTATATGTATCTGTATAATCATTCATTAGCTGATAACCTAATACACTTCTCATATAATCTTCATATAATGAATCGTTCATCTTAAATTTCATTCCTTTCTTTTAAAATTCATAATACATTATATGTTTTAATCTGATTTATGTGCGCAAAATGTACAGATAAGAACCGGTCTTATCTGTACCAAAAGGTATAGATGAGAATCGGTTCCAAACATTCACTTTTAAAATTTCATAACCATATTTTTAAATTGGTCTCCTCTATCATACATATCTTTGAACATGTCAAAACTTGTGCTGGCAGGTGAGAACAACACAACTTGACCTGGCTTTGCAATTCTTTTAGCCAAATTCATACTTTGTTCAAAAGTATCACACATGTGAATATCTAACTGTTTATGTTGATTCTCTAATTCATTCTTTACAGCCTCATAAATTTTGTTTGCTGTTTGCCCAATTAAAATTAGACTTTTAACATTGTCTACTATTGGCTTTCCTATTGGTGTATAGTCTAAATTTTTGTCAGCACCACCAGCAATTAACACAATTTCTTTATCCTTAAATGCATTTAAGGCTGAAATTCCTCGAGTAGGACTAGTACTTGCAGAATCATTATACCACTCTACTCCATCAACTGTACGTACATATTCTTGTCTGTGATGTACACCAGCAAATTGTTTTATTGTCTTTGCAGCATCATCTGCATCCACTAACTCTTTTGTTAATGCTAATACTGTACATGCATTTTGAAAATTATGCATTCCTTTTAGCTTCATATCTTTAGTATCTAATATATGTCTTCTTATTCCTTCATTACATTCTTTGATTATTCCATCTTCATCAACTATAAATCCATTTTCGAGTTTTTGCTTACTACTAAACATTATTACTTTTCCATTTGCCTCATCTTTGCAAGAATTTGTAATCTCATTATCGGCATTTAAAACTAATATGCCATTTTCATTTTGATGTCTGAAAATATTTTTCTTTGCATCTATGTATTCTTGATAATCTTTATGAACATTTAAATGATTTGGCGTAATATTCGTTATTGCTGCAATATCAGGACTAATTTTCATGTTCATTAATTGAAAACTACTTAATTCTAGTACAATAATATCTTCTGGCATTATTTCATTCAATTTTGTGAACAACGGAATTCCTATATTTCCTCCTATATGAACCGTATATCCTGCATTTTTTAAAACTTCTGCTGTTAATGTTGTTGTTGTTGTTTTTCCATCACTTCCTGTAATTCCTATTATTTTGCAAGGGGCTAATTTCATTAACTGCTCAATTTCTGTAGTAACTATTGCTCCTCTATTAATTTCTGCAACTAATTCTGGTTTTGTTGGTAAACAACTTGGTGATCTGAATATTAAATCAAACCCAATTAAATTTTTCAAATTTTCTCTTCCTAAGTAATATTCAAATCCGTATTTTTTTATTTTTTCTATTATTTCTTTATTGATTTTTTCTTCTTCTCTATCATCAAAAACTGATACATCAGCATTTTTGCTATGTAGATAATCTATTAGTGGTATATTACTAACTCCTAATCCTATTACTGCTACTTTTTGACTTTCTAATTTTTTTTCAAATTTTTCTAATTCTTTATTTTTAAACTCCACTTTTTATAACCTCCCTCTTCATGCTTTCTAATACCAATTTTTCCGCTTCTTTTGCACTTTTACAATTTGTTACATCTAAGATTTTAGTTTGAGGATATATTACATAATATCCTGATTTTTCTTGTAGCTCATCTCTTAGTTTTATCATTTCTTTTATCTGCTCTTTTGGTATTTCTTTATTATATTGCATATATTTTCTATTTGTTCTTTCTTCAAGTGATGCGTCAATAAAAAAGTGATAAGTTACATCAGGATACATTTTAACAATATCTCTTGATGATAATATGACATTATAATTTTTTCTGTATTTATCAATTAAGTCTTTTCCAAATTCATATAACTTTTTATTATTTGCTATATTGCTAACTTTTGAAACAGCTATTGATGACTTTTTTGATTGCAATTCTTCTTGTGATATTTTTTTTTCTTTCATATATATAACTGTTTCTTTATTCTCTAATTTTATCTCTATTCCTAGCTTTTTCATAATTTCAAATGCGTCAAGATTTTGTGCGTTTTGTATTTTATTTTGCATCATTCCATATACAATTGCTCTATATATTTCTCCACCATGTAAAATTATTGAATTTTCTATATCATTTAGTAATTCTCTACATATTGATGTTTTTCCAGCACCAACGGTACCTTCTATTCCTATTACTATATTTTTCATTTTTTTCTTCCTTTTTTGACATTTTATAATACTTAGTATATCACACTCTTATATCTAAGACAATATTTTGTATATTTTTTTATTTAATGGATAAACTATTTTAGAAAAATTGAAATGGAGGTGTTCTTCTATGTCAGATAAAAAAAGTAAACAAAGCAAAAAAAATAATAGAAATAATGAAAATCAAAACAATAACAACAACCCAAAAAATAACGAAAAATAGTTATTTCATTAAGAAAATCCAACTTATTTAAAAAGTTGGATTTTTATATCTTTATTAGTTTAAAATCTAATGCATCTGCACTTACAAGTTTAAATTGAATTCCTTCTACATCTCCTTCTATTGCTTCTTTTATTGATGATCCATGTAAATGACCATAATAACATCTTTTAACATTATATTTTTTCATAAGTTCTACAAATTTTGTTTCTTGCTCTAGTTCTATCTTTGTTTTTGTTATTGGTGGATAATGCATAAATACTATTATTTCTTTATTATTTCCGTATTTATTCACTCCGTCTTGTAGAGATAGTTCTAATCTTATCAGCTCTCTATTTATTAATTTCTCATCAGCTTCTTCATCAGCTATGCTCCATCCTCTAGTTCCACATAAAATTTTATTTTCGAATTCATAACTATTATTATATAAAAAATCAATATTAGAAAAATTATTTTCTTTCAAAAATTTCCTCATATTAGCTAAAGTTGTCCACCAATAATCATGATTTCCCTTTAACATAATTTTTTTTCCAGGCAAATTCTTTAGATATTCAAAATCCAATTTAGTATCTGCTAAATATGTTTCCCATGAAAAATCACCTGGTAAAACTACTAAATCATTTTCAGTTACTTTTTCTATCCAATCTTTTCTTATTTTTTCTTCATGACCTGACCAATTATCTCCAAATATATTCATTGGTTTTGGTACTCTAAAAGATAAATGTAGGTCTGCTATTGCAAATATTGACATATTTCTTATCCTTTTCTAATCTCCAATTTTTAAGTTTGGCACTGCATTTAATGTATTTTCTGAAATGTCTCCATGTAAATATCTATAATATCCTGCAGCACTTATCATCGCAGCATTATCTGTGCAAAGTTTCAAGTCTGGCTTATATATTTTGATTCCTTTTTCCTCTAACTTTTCAAATTCACTTCTTATATGTGTATTTGCTGATACTCCACCTGCTAATACAACTTTCTTTATTCCAGTTTGCTCTATTGCTTTTGTTATATTTTCTATTAATACTTCTGTTACTGCTTTTTCAAAGCTCATGCATAAATCTTCTTTACTTACATCTGGATTTTTATGATGCAAATTTATTACTGCTGTTTTTATTCCACTAAAACTGAAATCCAAGTTTTCAAAATGAGTTTTGGGAAATTCTATACTTGGTTTACCTTGTTGGGCTAATTTGTCAACCTTTGGTCCTCCTGGATATCCTAATCCCACAACTCTTGCTACTTTATCAAATGCCTCTCCTATCGCATCATCACGTGTTCTTCCTAATACTTCCATATCACAATAATTTTTTACATATACAATTTGTGTATTTCCTCCTGATGTTAACATACACAAAAATGGTGGTTCTAAATCTGGATGTGTTATGTAATTTGCAGCAATATGTCCTTCTAAGTGATTCACTCCTACTAATGGCTTATTTAGTGCATATGCTAGTCCTCTTCCATATGATACTCCTACCAACAATGCCCCTACTAATCCTGGTCCATATGTTGGTGCAATTACATCAACATCTTCAAGTTTCATATTCGCTTCTTCAAGTGCAGTTTTTGCAACTCTTGATATCGCTTCTATATGATTTCTTGATGCAATTTCTGGTACTACTCCTCCATATTTTTCATGAATTTTTATTTGTGTATCTATTATATTAGATAAAACTTCTCTACCGTTTTTTACAACGGCAACAGAAGTTTCATCACAACTTGATTCTATTCCTAAAACTACTATATCTTTTTCTGTCATTATATTTCTCCTATTTTTATAATAATCCAAATATTCTCATTGCTAATCCTAATATTCCTTCTGTCATTGTATCTATAAGTGGCGAAATTAGTCTTCCTGCAATTCCTGTTATCCATATTATTAAAAATATTATATAAAATATTTGTTGATTATTTATAAACCATGTTTTTGCATTTCTTGGTAATATTGGTAAAAATATTTTTGAACCATCTAATGGTGGTAATGGTAGTAAATTAAATACTCCCAATCCTATGTTCATAGTAACAATACTTAATATTATTGCAATTACTATTGTTCCTACATTTGTTAATGTGAATGCTATTCCTGCAAATTTAATAATTGCACAGTATATTAATGAAAATATTATTGCTGTAATAAAATTCATTAAAGGTCCTGCAAATGATACTATTGCATCTGCTTTTTCTACTGAAATATTTCTATTATAATTTCTTGGGTCTATCTCTACTGGTTTTCCCCATCCTATATGTGCGAATAATAGCATTGCTAATCCTAATGGATCAACATGGTCAAATGGGTTTAAGCTTAATCTTCCTTGTCTTACAGGTGTATCGTCACCTAATTTGTATGCAGCAAATGCATGCCCAAATTCATGTACTGTTATTGCAAGCAGTACTGCTGGAATTGATAGTATTAAACCAAATATCCCAGATGTTCCATAACTCATTAATGATATTACTACCAATACTCCAATTATTATATATAATGTTCTTTTATCTATATTAAATCCAAACATATAAAGCTCCTATCTTCCCCTTAATTTCATAGTTTTTATTAATAAAGTTTTGCCCCTGCTGGAATATGATTATCTACCATTAGTAAATGAAGTTTTTCTTCTCCTTCTTCTGTGTGTACTGCACTAAGAAGCATTCCACAAGAATCAATTCCCATCATAGCTCTTGGTGGAAGATTTGTAATAGCTATTAGTGTTTTTCCTATTAATTCTTCTGGTTCATAATATGGATGTATTCCACTTAAAATTATACGTTCTGTATCTGTTCCATCATCTAGTGTAAATTTTAAAAGTTTTTTACTCTTTGGAACTGCAACACATTCTCTAACTTTTACAGCTCTAAAGTCTGATTTACTAAATGTATCAAAATCCACATAATCTTTAAATAATGGTTCAATTTCTACTTTTGAAAAATCTATAACTTCTTCTCTATCATTATTTTCTGGTATATCATTTATTTTTTTATTGTCTGAACTTCCAAGTGGCTTCATTGTTGGGAATAACAATACATCTCTTATTGATGCAGAATCTGTTAATAACATAACTAGTCTATCAATTCCTATTCCAAGTCCACCTGTTGGAGGCATTCCATATTCAAGTGCATTTATAAAGTCTTCATCCATCATTCCTGCTTCATCATCACCATTTTCTCTTGCTGCTATTTCTTCTTTAAATCTTTCATATTGATCTATTGGGTCATTTAATTCTGAGAATGCATTTCCATATTCTCTGCCATCAATAAATACTTCGAATCTTTCTGTTAATCTAGGATCTTTTGGAGACCTCTTAGCTAATGGTGATATTTCTACTGGATAATCATATATAAATGTTGGTTGTAAAATTGTTTTTTCAACATACTCGTCAAAGAATAAACTAATAATGTGTCCTCTTGTTTCTTTTCCCGCTGGAATTTCTAGTTTTCTTTCTTTTGCTAATGCTACTGCTTCTTCATCAGTATTTATTGTATTAAAGTCCACTCCACATGCTTCTTTTATAGAGTCTATCATTGTTACTCTTTTCCATTTGCCACCTAAGTCTATTTCTGTTCCTTGATATGTTAATCTTGTTGTTCCACATACTTTCATTGCACATTTTTGGAATAACTCTTCTGTTATATCCATCATATCATGATAATTTTGATATGCCGCGTATAATTCAATTGTTGTGAATTCTGGATTGTGTCTTATGTCCATTCCTTCATTTCTGAATATTCTTCCCATTTCATATACTTTATCATATCCACCAACAATTAGTCTTTTTAAGTTTAATTCTGTTGCAATTCTTAAATACATTGGAATGTTTAATGTGTTATGGTGTGTTATAAATGGTCTTGCAGTTGCTCCTCCTGATATTGTATTTAATACTGGTGTTTCAACCTCTAAAAATCCTTTTTCATCTAATATTTTTCTTATTTCACTAATTATTTGACTTCTTTTTCTGAATGTTTCTTTTACTTCTGGATTCATTATTAAGTCAACATATCTTTGTCTATATCTTAAATCTACATCTTTTAATCCATGGAATTTTTCCGGTAATGGTCTTAATGATTTTGATAGTAGTGTTACTTCTTTTGCATGTACAGAAATTTCTTCTGTTCTTGTTTTAAATACAAATCCTGTTATTCCTATGATATCTCCAATATCCCATGTTTTAAATGCTTTATAACTTTCTTCTCCCAAATCGTTTATACTTACATAACTTTGGATTTTTTCATTACTGTCTTGTATTGTACAGAATGATGCTTTTCCCATTATTCTTTTTGCTATTATTCTTCCTGCTACTGTTACATCTTTGTTTTCAAATTTTTCATAATTTGCTTTTATTTCTCCTGCTGAATTTGTTCTGTTGAATTTTGTTATTTCAAATGGGTCTTTTCCTTGTTCTTGTAATTCTTTTAATTTATCTTTTCTTATTTGTATTAAGTGATTCTCATCTAATTCTACTTCTTGATTTTGATTTTTGTTTTCTTGCATTTTCTATTCTCTCCTTTTTCTCCAATTATACAGAGATATTATAGTTTATTTTGGCTTAAAAATCAAGCTTTTATGTAAAATATTATGCGAATTTTATTCAAATTTCTATTGCTTTTTTTATTTTTATATACTATAATATGTTTGATTTGCCTGCATAGCTCAGTTGGTAGAGTGCAGCCTTGGTAAGGCTGAGGTCACGGGTTCAATT
>OGWV01000256.1_pt1 | contig 30442 bp, 25 predicted proteins | sample 1576081 | NCBI WGS metagenome assembly OGWV01 (sample SAMEA3541541, study PRJEB24748) | human gut metagenome | biome: human gut; feature: human-associated habitat; material: faeces | place: China | collected 2012 | reverse complement strand
GCGGAGCGAGGATGCAAGAAGGAATAATTTCACTTATGCAGATGGCAAAAACATCAGCAGCTTTAGCGAAACATAATGAAGCAGGACTATTATATATATCAGTTTTGACAGACCCAACAACAGGTGGAGTAACTGCAAGTTTTGCAAGTTTAGGAGATGTGATTTTGGCGGAACCAAATGCTTTAATAGGTTTTGCAGGCCCAAGGGTTATAGAACAAACAATAAAGCAAAAATTACCAGAAGGATTTCAAAGAGCAGAATTTTTATTACAACACGGTTTTATAGATAAAATTGTTGAAAGAAAGGACATGAAAGAAACACTATATAAAATAATAAATTGCACGGAAAAAAAGCGATCTCAAGTGTGCAATTGCACGGAAAAAAAGCGATCTCAGGTGTGCAATACACCGAAAAAAAGCGATCTCAAGTGTGCATGGGAAAAAGTATGTCTAGCAAGAATGGCTGAGCGCTCAAAAACCATGGAGTATATAAATGAGATTTTTACTGATTTCATTGAATTGCATGGTGACAGATGTTTTGGAGATGATAAGTCAATAATTGGAGGAATTGCCCTATTAGGAGATATTCCAGTTACAGTAATAGGAGAGCAAAAAGGAAAAAATATTAAAGAAAATATGGAAAGAAATTTCGGAATGCCAAACCCAGAGGGATATAGAAAGGCTTTAAGGCTTATGAAACAAGCAGAGAAATTTAATAGACCAATTATAACTTTTATTGATACACCAGGGGCATATCCAGGAATGGGAGCAGAAGAAAGAGGACAAGGTGAAGCAATAGCTAGAAGCATTTGCGAAATGTCAAATTTAAAAGTTCCAATCATATGTGTTGTAATAGGTGAAGGCTCTAGTGGAGGAGCTTTAGCAATAGGCGTAGGAGATAGAATTGTTATGCTAGAAAACGCAGTATATTCTATCCTTTCACCAGAAGGTTTTGCAAGCATTCTTTATAAAGATTCTGGAAAAGCTAAAGAAGCTGCTGAAAATATGAAAATAACTGCTAAAGATTTACAAAAATTTAAAATTGTTGATAAAATAATAGAAGAACCAGAAAGCGGAGTTCAAGATGATTTTGGAAATGTAGCAAATAATTTGAAAGTGTACATTACAGATGAAATTCAAGAGCTGGAGTTGCTTTCAAAAGAAGAATTGATAGATAAAAGATATAAAAAGTTTAGGAAAATCGGACAAAGCGAATTAGTATAAATAATAAAATGAAAATTAAATAATACTATTAGTATAAATAAGATGGAGGAAATCAAATGATATTAAAAGATAAAAAAATAGTGATAATGGGAATAAGAAATAAATGGAGTATAGCATGGGGAGCTGCACAATCAGCATATGAACAAGGAGCACAAGTGATTTTTACATGTGGGTCCATGGAAAAGATTGAAAAAATTAAAGAGCTTACAAATGAAATTCCAAATTCGGATGTATTTGCATGTGATGCGAGTTCAGATGAGAGTATAAAAGAATGTTTCGAAAAAATTAAAGAAAAGTATGGAAAAATTGATGGAATCTTACATGCTATTGCACATGCAAACACAGAAGATTTAAGAAATGACTTCATTTTAACTTCAAGAAGTGGATATGCACATGCCTGTGATGTTAGTGCATATTCATTAATAGCGGTTGCAAAAATAACTAAAGAATTAGATATGTTAAATGCTGGTGCAAGTATTGTGTCATATACATATTATGGAGCAGAAAAAGTTGTTGATGGATATAATATAATGGGAGCAGCTAAAGCAGCATTGGAAGCCAATATTAGATATTTAGCAAAAGATTTAGGAAAAATAGATGTCAGAATTAATGGAATTTCAGCCGGACCTATAAAAACACTTTCAGCAAAAGGAATAAAAGATTTTAACAGTATATTAGATGTTGTAGAGGAAAAGGCACCATTACACAAAAACGTAATTCCTAAACAAGTTGGAGATGCTACAAGCTTTTTATTTAGTGACATGGCTTCTGCAATAACAGGAGAAATAATTCATGTTGATAATGGTTTTTCAATAATTGGAGTATAGCACCGATTATCTCGCTTTTTTTCTGTGCAATTTTGCACCGATTATCTCGCTTTTTTTTCGTGCAAATTTTTAGTAATCCGCTCACCGATTATCTCGCTTTTTTTTCGTGCAAATTTTTAGTAATCCGCTAACTATTGGGAATAACAAAAATATCTGCACCGAAAAAAAGCGATCTCAAGTGTGCATTGCACCGAAAAAAAGCGATCTCACGTGTGCAAAGAAAAAAATTTTAGAAAAGCTTGATTTTTGTACTAAAATATAGTACAATAATTGTGTGAAAAAAATGTTCCTTAAACTTAGCACAATAAAAAACACCTATTATTGTAGCTCGGTATAAGGAGAAAAAGAAATAGGAGGTGTTATTATGACAGCAGAAAGAAAACAACAAATCATTAATGAATATAGAAGAGACGAAAAAGATACTGGTTCATCAGAAGTTCAAATAGCTCTTTTAACAGAAAGAATTAATGAATTAACAGAGCATTTAAAAGTTCATAAAAAAGACAACCATTCAAGAAGAGGACTTTTAAAAATGGTTGGAAAAAGAAGAAATTTATTAAACTACTTAGCTAAAAAAGACGAAGAAGCATATAAAGACTTAGTTAAAAAATTAGGACTAAGAAAATAGTTGATAAGTTGTAAGGGGGCGTTTGCAACATGCAATGCTCCCTTTATTAGTAAATTGAGATTAGAAAAGTAGCTTGTATAATGTTTTAAATATGATGTAAAGTTTAAGATATTATAGAGGTTACAATCTATATCTAATTTGCTAATAAAACACAGGTGTTAATGTAAGGAAAGAAAGGTAGGAAAAATATGTTTAAAAGTTATGAAACAGAATTAGCAGGAAGAAAACTTGTAATAGAAACAGGTAAAATATGTGGACTAGCAAATGGAAGTGTAGTTGTAAAATATGGAGATACTGTAGTAATGGTAAATGTTACAGCATCAAAAGAGCCAAGAGAAGGAATAGATTTTTTCCCATTATCAGTAGATTATGAAGAAAAATTATATTCAGTTGGAAAAATTCCAGGTTCATATCAAAAAAGAGAAGGAAAGCCAAGTGACAAGGCAATTTTAACATCAAGAGCAATTGATAGACCTCTAAGACCATTATTCCCAAAAGATTTTAGAAATGATGTTGTAGTTGTTGCAACAGTTTTATGTGTAGAGCAAGACAATTCACCAGAAGTTGCAGCAATGATTGGAGCTTCAGCAGCATTATCAATTTCAGATATTCCATTTGGAGGACCAACAGCAGCAGTAAATGTAGGTTTAGTTGATGGAGAAATTATCATAAACCCAACAGAAGTACAAAGAGAAAAAAGTGATTTAACATTAACAGTTGCAGGAACAGCTGAAAAAGTAGCAATGATAGAAGCAGGAGCAAATGAAGTTCCAGATGATTTAATGCTAGAGGCAATCAAAAAAGGGCATGCTGAAATCAAAAAAGTATGTGAATTCATTCAAAAAATGAAAGACGAAATAGGAAAACCAAAATTTGAATATAAGTCATTTGCAGTTGACCATGATTTATATGAATTTTTAGAGACTAACTTTACTGATAAAATGAAAGTAGCTGTACAAGAAATAGACAAAGAAACTAGAGACAACAATGTTGCTACATTATCAGAAGAAATTACAGCAGCAGTAACTGAAAAATTAGGAGAAGAAGCAGCAGCAGAAAGAACACAAGAAATTGGAGAAGCAATATATAAATTAGAGAAAAAATGTGTAAGAGACATGATATTTTACGAGCATAAAAGAGTTGATGGAAGAGCAATTGATGAAATAAGACCATTATCATGTGAAGTAGGAGTATTACCACGTACACATGGAAGTGCATTATTTACAAGAGGACAAACTCAAGTAATGTCAGTAGTAACATTAGGAATGTTAAGTGAAGAACAAGATTTAGATGGAATTGATACAGAAACAGCAAAAAGATATATGCATCAATACAATTTCCCTGCATATAGTGTTGGAGAGGCTAGACCATCAAGAGGTCCTGGAAGAAGGGAAATTGGTCATGGAGCATTAGCTGAAAAAGCATTAGTCCCAGTACTACCTTCAAAAGAAGAATTTCCTTATGCTATAAGAGTTGTATCAGAAGTATTATCTTCAAATGGTTCAACATCACAAGCAAGTATATGTGGAAGTACATTATCATTAATGGATGCAGGTGTTCCTATAAAAAGACCAGTTGCAGGTATTTCAACAGGACTTGTAACAAATCCAGAAAATCCAGATGATTATGTAATGCTAACAGACATTCAAGGACTTGAAGATTTCTTTGGAGACATGGACTTCAAAGTTGGTGGCACTGAAAAAGGTATTACAGCTATCCAAGTTGATATCAAAGTAGATGGATTATCATATAAGATAATTGAAGAAGCTTTTGCTAGAACTAGAAAAGCAAGACAATATATTTTAGATGATATTATGAAACCAGTTATTTCTGAACCAAGAGAAGAAATTTCTAAATATGCACCACAAATAGTTACAACTCAAATTAAGGTTGAAAAAATAAAAGATGTTATCGGAAAAGGTGGAGAAACTATAAATAAAATAATTGACGCAACAGGCGTAAAAATCGACATTGAAGAAGATGGACAAGTTATGATATATTCTCCAGACCAAGATAAAGCATATGAAGCTTTAGACATGATTGAAGACATTGTTAGAGAATTTGAAGTTGGACAAATTTACTATGGAACAGTTACTAGAACTACTTCATTTGGAGCATTTGTTGATATTGGTGGAGGAAAAGAAGGTTTAGTTCATATTTCTAAGATAGCAAAAGAAAGAGTTAATAAAGTTGAAGATTATGTTAAACCAGGAGATAAGGTTCCTGTAAAAGTTATTGGAATTGATGACCAAGGTAAAATTAATCTTACTATGAAAGATTTAGTTGATTTAAGTCAAGAAAAAATCTTAGAAGAAGAACTTAAGGACGATAATAAAGAAGAATAAAAATTAGTCAGGATAACGACATGAAAAAATTTTTCATGTCGTTATTTTGTGGTCAGAGTAATTTTATATATTTATGTTGACAAATTGTGAAAAAAATTGTAAAAGATTAAAGTAATTAGTATTTTTTTAACTGAACAGGAGGTAGATTATGCATATTGTACAATGCTATGAATTGGAAGAAAAATCTGCAGAAGGCTATTTTAAAGGAGTATTGCGGGACACAACAACAATAGGTAGATGGACATTGGAAGTTACATCTAACGAAACTTCATTATTAAGATTAGCAGAAGTGGTGTATACAATTCTTAAACCCGAATGCAAAGCCTTTGAAAGTCTGAATATTGAAGAATTATACTATTCTTTCAAAAAGCAACCTATAATTTTTAAAAAAGAAGATAATAATATAACAATTTTAAAAAAACTGTTAAGTCGTGTTCAGTGCGAGTAAGATTTTTTGCTCATAATAAAAGTAAGCTTGGATAATATAATTTTATCCAAGTTTACTTCTATTTTTAATGGAATTCAGTAAAAGAACCTAAGAGTTTTTTTGCTAATAGTAAAATTTCGATTTTAATTTTCACATTTTCAAATTCTGTTTTTATCTATTTTGTCCATTTTTTTATAAAATTTGCATGGTCTGAATAGTAACCAATGTCGTATAATTTTTTATAAAAAATACTTGATTTTACGAGAGTAGTATGCTAAAATAGAGGTGTACTATTTTAGTATGGTTTAGAAATTTATTTCAAAAATTCAAATTATTTATATCAAAGTAAAAAATCGTAGAAGAGAAAGAACATTGAAAACTAAATAAAAAGGAGGTAGATATCATATTACCAGAGCGAAAATACATTTTTACATATTCAGATTATTTGTTAGTAACAGGACAAATAGAAGAATATAAAAGAGTAAAAGATGAAGTAGAAAGGCAATTAGAGGAATATTATCTTAAAGATGAAATGCAATTAAATGAAGAAACAGTAGAATATGTATTAGACAAAAAACATGATAAAATGTTTAAAGAAATATTACATAATAAGAAAGAAATGAAAGAATTTATAAAAGAATTCATTTGGCATGATTTCAATGAAGAATTAGAATTACAAAATGGAGAATATATTACTAAATTAGGAAGTGGAAAATTAGTGGATATACTTTATAGAGTAAAAGGACAAGACATTTATTTTTTAATAGAACATCAAACCAAAATTGATTATAATATGCCATTTAGAATGCTAGAATATAGTGTAGAAATAAGTAGGAGGGCTATGAAGAATATGAATAAATGTCATGAAGAATACAAATATCCACTAATTATACCAATAGTAATTTATACAGGAAATAGAAGATGGTCAGTATCAACTAAATATTCAGATGAAGTGGTAAAAGTATTGAAAAATCATATAAAAGGGATAGATATAGAATATAAAGTTATTGATATAAATGAATTAGAAATAGATGAATTATTAAGAATTAATACAAATCTTACTAAAGCAATGGCGTTAGAAAAATGTAAAAATCCTAAAGAATTATTTGAATGTTTCAATGAGATAATAAAATGTGTGACTACCAAGGAGGAACTAGAAGATATGAAAGAAACATTAAAATATTTATATGAAAAAATTGAAGTAAAAGATTTAATGAAAATAATGAGAAGTATTGAAGAGAAGGAGGAAGAAGACATGAGTACAATTCAGGAAAGAGTAAGAGATTGGTTTAATGAGGCAGAAACAAATAGAAATAAGGCTATAGCGAGAGCAGACGAGATGGAAGCTAAACTAAATAAAGCAGAAGAAAAAATTAAAGAGAACGAAGAAAAAGAAGAAAAAGCAATAAAAGAAGCGAAAAAAGAGACATTAAAAGATGTAATTATAAGAATGTTAAAAATACAATTAACATATGACACTATAGAACAATTAACTGGTGCTAGTATAGAAGAAATAAAAGAAGTAAGAGACGAGCTAATATGTCAAAAAATTTAAGAATAAAACCATACTAAAATAGAAAGTACATATATTCACTTGAATATGTGTACTTTTTTTTACGTATATGATAAAATACATACAATTATAAAACAGCATTATGAGTTATGAAAGGAATGAGATCAAGCATGGCGAATGAAGTAAAATGGACAGAAGAGCAAAAACAGGCAATATATGAAAAAGGAAGCAATATACTAGTTGCAGCAGCAGCAGGAAGCGGAAAAACAGCAGTATTAGTAGAAAGAATAATAAACAAAATAATAAATGAAAACATAGATATAGATAAATTATTAGTAGTAACATTTACAAATGCAGCAGCATCAGAAATGAGAGAAAGAGTATTAAACGCAATATATAAAAAAATAGATGAAGAACCAGAAAACGAGAAATTACAAAAGCAAATAATTTTATTAAATAGAGCAAGTATATGCACAATAGACTCATTTTGTTTAGATGTTGTAAAAAACAATTTCTTCGAAATAGATATAGGCCAAAACTTTAGAATAGGAGACACTACAGAAATAGAAATACTAAAACAAGATGTGCTAGAAGACTTATTTGAAGAAAAGTATGAAGCAGAAGATGAAGATTTTACCAAATTAATAAATACATATACGAGTTACAAAGATGATACACCATTAAAAGAACTAATTTTAAAAATTTATACATATATTCAGAGCAATCCATTTCCAGAAAAATGGTTAAAAGAAAAAATAGAAATGTTTAACTTGTCAGAAAAACTGGAAGAAGATTTTTCGAAAACAATCTGGGGAGAGCTGTTGTTAAAACAAGTAATAGAAATAGTAGAAGATTCAGAATTAAAACTTGAAGCAGAAAGACAAAATTTAGCCAAATACCCTGAATTACAAAAATACTTTCTAATTATAAATGATGACATAGAACAATTACAAATGCTAAAAATAAATTTGGACTCATGGAATAAAGCATACGAAATAGCATCAAACATAAAATTTAAAACTTGGGCAACAGACAAGAAAATAACATTTGAAGCAAAAGATGATGCAAAAGCAACAAGAGATATGGTAAAAGCAAACCTAAAAAAGGTAACTGAAAAAATTTTAATATTTAATTCAAAAGAGGCAAATGAAGACATAAATGATATGTATGAAGTTCTGAAAAAACTAGGAAATATAATTATAGAATTTGGGAAAATGTTTGAAAAAAGAAAAAAAGACAAAAATATTGTGGATTTTAGTGATGTTGAACATTTTGCATTACAAATTTTATTAAATGAAGATGGAACTCCATCTGAAATAGCCAAGAAATATCAACAAAAATATGAAGAGATTGCAATTGATGAATACCAAGACAGTAATTTAGTACAAGAATATATATTGAATTCAATTTCAAGAGGAAACAATATTTTCATGGTAGGAGATGTAAAGCAAAGTATTTATAAATTCAGACAAGCAAGACCAGACTTGTTTTTGGAAAAATATAAAACATATCAAACGAAAAACAATCAAAAAGATGGAGATAATCTAAAAATTCAATTATTTAAAAACTTCAGAAGTAGAAAAGAAGTGTTAGACTTTTCAAACAAAATATTTACAAGCATAATGAGTGAAGAATTAGGAGAATTAAACTATACAGAAGAGGAATATTTAAACTTAGGTGCGAACTATGAAGATACAAATCAAGATTTAAAAGCAGAAATAGATATATTGCTTACAGATGATACAGACGAAGAAGATTTATCGGCAGAGCAAAAGGCTAGTGCAACTACATCAACCTGGAAAGAAACAAATGGAGAGGAAAATGATTCAGAAGAAGAAATAGAAAGAGTAGAGAATATAGAATTAGAAGCAAAATTTGTGGCAAATAGAATTAAAGAACTAGTAGAAAACAAATTTCAAATATATGATGCAAAAAAACAGGAAAAAAGAGATATAAAATATAAAGACATAGTAGTTTTATTAAGGTCGACAAAAGATCCTGCACCAATATTTGAAAAAGAAATTTTAAATTTAGGAATGCCAGTATTTAGTGACTCATCAGCAGAATACTTAGAAAGCATAGAAATTCAGACAATAATGAGCTTATTAAAAATTATAGATAACCCATTACAAGAAATCCCATTAGTAGCTGTAATGAGGTCAATGATTGGAGGATTTACAGACAATGACTTAGTAGAAATTAGACTAAGTGATAAATACGACAATTTTTACAATACTATTTTAAAATCAAAGCAAAGTGTAAGCAATCCATTACGAGCAAAAATAGACCAATTTTTAAATAATCTAGAAATATGGAGAAAAGAACAAGAATATTTAAGTTTAGACGAATTAATCTGGAAAATATATAATGACACAGGATATTATAATTATGTAGGTTTAATGACAAATGGAGAATTACGACAAGCAAATTTAAAAATGTTATTTGAAAGAGCCAAACAATGTGAAAGCATAAGTTTTAAAGGATTATTTAATTTTATAAATTACATAGAAAAAATAAAAACAAGCAGTAAAGACATGGATTCCGCTAAAATAATAGGCGAAAATGATGATGTAATAAGAATAATGAGTATTCATAAAAGTAAAGGACTTGAATTTCCAGTAGTATTTTTGTCAGGAACAGGAAAGCAATTTAACATGCAAGATCTTAACAATAAAATTTTATTACATCCAGAAATAGGAATAGGTGTAAAATACATAGACTATGATATGCAAATAGAGTATGATACATTATCAAAACAAGCTATGAGAAATCAAATAATGTTAGAAACTTTGTCAGAAGAGATGAGGGTGTTATATGTTGCATTAACAAGAGCAAAAGAAAAATTGATTATTACAGGATATTCAACTACTGATAAACAAAATGGATTACATGAGATATGTGACAAGTATAGTGAACTAAATTCTATTTTGTTAAAAAAATGTAAAACATATTTAGATTGGATGGAACTTGTATACATGTACAATCAAGACGAAATGAAAGAACTTTCTAATATAAATGTATATACTAAAAAAGAAGTGCTAAAAATGTGTAAAACAGAAGAAGTGGAAAAGGAAAATACAGAAAAACAAATTTTGGATAAAATATCAAAAGTGAAAATAGATGACGAAGAAAAAAAGAAGATATCAAAAATCTTAGAATATAAGTATAAATACCAAAGTTCAACAACAATACCAACCAAAACATCTGTAACAGAACTTAAAATGATGCAGAATGAATATGCTGTGAGCAGAAAATTCGCGTTCTCAAATGCACCAGCAGAAGCTGAAGCGGAAAATTCGCATTCTCAAATGTTACCCAAATTTTTGCAAGAAGATACTGAAACTAAAATTACTAATGCTCAAAAGGGTACATTGATTCATCTATGCATGCAAAAACTTGATACACAAAATAAGAACTACACATATACTCAAATAAAAGATTTAGTACAAGATTTAGAAAACAAAAAAATAATAACACATAAAGAGGCAGAAGCAATTAATATTAATAAAGTTTATCAATTTACCAAATCTAAGATATGGGAAGAAATGATCCATGCCCATGTGGTTCACAGAGAAAAAGCATTTTATATTAGTATACCAGCTAAAGAAGTTTTTGATAAAGAACTTGAAGAAAAGATTTTGGTTCAAGGTGTTATAGACCTGTATTATATTAATGAGCAAAATAAACTTATATTAGTTGATTTTAAAACAGATTATGTTGAAGATAGAAATGAACAAATTTTAGTTGACAAATATAATATTCAATTGGAATTGTATAAAAGGGCATTAGAAGATGCTTTACAAAGAAAAGTGGATAAAGTATATATTTATTCTACATATTTAGAAAAAGAAATTTTGATTTAGTTAAGAAATATGAAGAAAGAAAACCCCCATTTGATTTATAAAATCAAATGGGGGCAAATTACCAAGTTGCCGTTTTGCTGTTGCGTATGCTATTCGAGCGTGCAGTAGTTTGCAGAATTTTTCCAGAATTCGCCAGATGATTTTTTCATCATAGCTTCTTCGTACATACCTGTGGTACTCTTATGTTTGTTTCTGAAAGAACCCTTGGCATAGTACCAGCCTTCTGGGAACACCAGGTTTTTTGGTTCTTCGTCAGTAATGACAAAAAAGCGATTTCCGATGACACGTGAATCAGTTACACGTACTTTTCCAGAATTGAGCATAGTAAATACTTTCAATGCTACCTCGATTGGCATGTCACACATTTTAATAACTCTTGCTGCTGTCATTTTTTTTCCTCCTTGCGTAATTACGCATCTTAATTGTTAATAGCTACTGATGAAACGGAGTAAAAAACGATTCATCATTTATTATTATAACACATTTTACATAAAATTGCAAATTGTATTTTTTTACAGCAGTAGTAACGAATAAAAAATTTTCTATGTGTTACTACTGTTAAGCTCAGAATATTCTTGCTTTTTTTATGTATATAGTATATAATATGTATATGTTTTTTATGTTACTTTTATATCAGTAGTTATAAACACTATAAAACGAGCAATTGCTCAAGGAGGAAAAAATGGATAAAAATTATTGGGTAAATGTTTACAAATGCCGGAAAGAAATTCTTAAATTGGCAAGGAACCCTGAATGCTTTTGTTGGGGTTATGATGTAGATTTCATCATTGGATGGTATTGCGATGAAATTGTAGCTAATGGTGGTATAGGAATCAAGCTTATTAACGGAGTACCTTTTGAATTATATACTCATTTAGGAAAGGTTGGAATTTTTTCAGAGATAAACACATGCTTTTGTGATAACAAAGAGATGCTTATTAAAAAGTTACAAGCTGATTATGGTATTGTGTTGATTCCAGAAGTAAGAAATCTTTCTAGGAGAGACTACTTGGTTGGACAAGTATATGCCATTACAAAATTACCGTGGACATCTGAGCCACTTCCTGTATTTCAGTACAAAACTCCCGAAGAAGAGGATGGGGGTTTTGCAAAAAGGGATAGTCTTTGTAATGAGATAGAGAAAATCTATAATCCTTGTAAAAAAGATAAATTTTTAGAAAAGCGACGTATAGAAGATGATTGGCTTGTTGCCGATGATGTACGTAGGGAGTTTTATAAGTTAGGAATATCGATACCTCGTGAAAAAAAACACGGAGAAAATGAATTCCATACTAAATATCATGTTCCGTATTATAAAATTTAATCTAATAATTATTCCAAATCAAAGATAACTCTTTTATAGCTGAACGTCAAAAATAAGCACTTTTTGACGTTCAGTACATTATAAATTTGAGTTATCTTTTTTTATATAATAGGAAAGTAATACTTTCCTATTATATAAAAAGCTACAATCGCTAGCCCTTTGAGATTTTCTCCTTTTAGTCGAAAACTCAAATCGGGCGAGAACAAATCAAAGAAAAATTTCCGATTTTTCTTATTTGTTCTGCAAAATTATCTAAGTGTCTTTATTTTTGAAATAGAATGTGATACAATAACTCTGATATAAAAAGAAGGAAAAGAAAGATGGAATATAAGGAAGAAATATTAGAAAAATGTTTGCCTAAATATTTAGAAGAAGATTTGAAAAATTATAAAGAAGGGCTAAAAAATAAATCGAGACTCATAGATTGTTTGTTAGGAGAATTACAGCAATCAATTAATTGTGCATATGTTGACAATGAAATAACAGAAGAACAATGTGATTACCTATATAAAAAATATATTCGTGGAGGAAAGTAAATGATAGACTTTACAAATTGCAAAATTAACAAATTCAGGTATTATGGTGGTAAAAATGGATATGGAACAGAATTAAGTGAAGTAATAGAAACTATAGAAGAACAACAAATATATGATGTAAAAGAACTAAAGGAATTTTTTTGGAATATGTTTATAGCTGACACACTTGTAGGGAATTTCGACAGGCATAATGGAAATTGGGGATTTTTAATAGACGAAGAAAAGCAAAGGGTAGAAATAGCACCAATATATGACTGTGCATCTTGTTTATATCCTCAATTAACAGATGAAAGAATAAAAGAAATTATAAATGATGAAGACGAAACAAATGCAAGAGTATATGTATTTCCAACATCAGCATTAAAAGAAGATGGTAAAAAAATAAATTATTTTGAATATATAAGTAGTTTAAAAAACAAAGATTGCAATAGTGCAATAATGAGAATAGTACCATTAATAGATTTAAATAAAATAAACAATATAATAGAGCAAACACCAGAAATATCTGAAATAAGAAAAGAATTTTATAAAAAAATAATAAAAGAAAGATATGAGAAAATCTTATTAAAAACATATACAAAAATAAAAGAAAGGTAGCAAAATGGAAACAAAATACATAGAAAAAGTAAAAGAAATAAATAAAGGAAAGAACTTAAAATATTACATACTAACAATGGGATGCCAACTAAACGAAAACGATTCAGAAAAACTATGTGGAATGGTAGAAGAAATGGGATACCAGCCAACAGAAGAATATAAAGAAGCAGACCTAGTAATATTCAACACATGTTGCGTAAGAGAAAATGCAGAAGACAAGCTATTTGGAAAATTAGGAGAACTAAAAAAAGTAAAAGAAACAAGAGGAACAATAATAGCAATAGGTGGATGTATGATGCAAGAAAAACATATAACAGACAAAATACACGAAAGTTATTCATATACAGACATAATATTTGGAACACATACATTGCAAAACTTTCCAGAAGACTTGTACAAAACATTAGAAACCAAAAAGAAACAACAAGACATATTAGATATAGATGGAGAAGTATATGAAGGACTTCCAATAAAAAGAACAAGCAATATAAAAGCATCTGTAACAATAATGTATGGATGTAATAATTTCTGCACATATTGTATAGTTCCATATGTACGTGGAAGAGAAAGAAGTAGACATCCAAAAGACATATTAGCAGAAGTAAAAGAACTTGCAGAAGAAGGGTACAAAGAAATTACACTATTAGGTCAGAATGTAAATTCATATTTAAGAGCAGAAAAATGGAAAGAAAAAGGCAAAGAATATGAAGGAATAAATTCATTTGCAACACTACTAAAAGCAATAAACAAAATCGAAGGAATAGAAAGAATAAGATTTGTATCGCCACACCCAAAGGACTTTACAGATGATGTAATAGAAGCTATTGCAGACTGTGAAAAAGTTTGCAAATTAGTACATTTGCCTCTTCAATCAGGAAGCACAAATGTATTAAAATTAATGAATAGAAAATATACAAAAGAACAATATTTAGAATTAGTAGGAAAAATGAAAAAAAGAATACCAAACTTAACACTTTCAACAGACATAATAGTAGGATTTGCGGGAGAAACAGAAGAAGATTTTGAAGACACATTAGATGTAGTAAGAAAAGTATGTTTTGAACAAGTATATATGTTTATATATTCAAGAAGAGTTGGAACACCAGGAGATAAGATGGAAAATCAAATTTCAGAAGACATTAAACACAAGAGATTTGACAGACTAAAAGAATTAGTAGAAAGTCAAATAGCAGAAAACAATCAAAAATATATAGGAACAACTCAAAAAGTATTAGTAGAAGGGCCAAGCAAAAATAATCCGGATTTATTGACAGGAAGAACAGACAGTAACAAAGTGGTAATTTTTGAAGGAGGTTCTGAACTAAAAGACAAAATTATAAAATTGAAAATAGTTTCAGAACATATGTGGTATTTAAGAGGTGAAATTATGAATGATTATGCAAGTTTAGATACTGCAATAGAAATAATGGCATATAAAATTACTGATTGTGTAAAAAGAGTAGAAGAAAATCCAGAAAAATATGAAAAAGAATTAGAAGAATTAAGAGAAGAAAGAAATAAAATGTATAGTGGAGATATGAAAACTATCAAAAAAATAATAGATATATATGGAAAAGAGCTAAGAGAAAAAGTATCAAAATAAACAAGCGAAATGGAAGGAACAAAAAATGGAACAAAGTATAAAAGATAAATATAAATTGTCAGAGGAAGAACATAATAAAATATATAAAGAAATTGAAAAAGAAGTATTTGTAAATTCAACACCACAAGACGAGCCAATAGCTATAATTGTTGGTGGACAACCTGGATGCGGAAAAGGTGGAGTAATAGCATATACTAAAAATCAGGTTGAAGCAAATGGAAAATGTATCATATTAATAACAACAGATGAATACAAACCATATCATCCAAATGCAATAGAAATAGCAAGAAAATATCCAACAGAATATGTAGAAATAGTAGAACAAGATGCTGGACCATGGACAGGAAGTATAATGAAAAAAGCAATAGATGATAAGCACAATTTTATATTTGAAGGGACTCTAAAAAATGATAGAATTTTAGACAGAATTCAAGAATTAAAACAAAATGGTTTCAATGTTACAGTAAGAGTATTAGCTGTTCCAAGACTTGAAAGTTTACTTACAGTACATGAGAGATATGAAAAGCAAATGGAAGTCTTAACATATGGAAGACTGATTTCAATAGAACATCACAATAAAGCTTATGATGGAATTCCAGCAGTTGTTGACAAGATTGAAAAATCTGGATTATGCACAGTTGAAGTATATTTAAGAGGAGACGAAATAGGAAAACCAGTAAAGGTATATTCAAGTAAAGAAAAGAATGAAAGATTTCCAACTGCAAGAATTGCATTAGAAGAATATAGGAAATCAGAAGGAAAAGAAACTATAAAAACAGCAAAAACTAGAGTAAATAAGCTTAGAGAAAGTTTTGTAAAAAGAAATGCTAAAGAATCTGAATTAAAACAATTAGATGAACTGGAAAATTATTGGATTAATAAGCCAATAGAAAAATAAGGAGAAAGATAAAATGGCACAAACAATAGCAGAAATTGAAGATAGATCAGTAATATCACCAATGATGCAAAAATATTTAGAAACGAAAGAAGAATATAAAGATTGCATACTATTTTACAGATTAGGCGATTTTTATGAAATGTTTTTTGAAGATGCACTAATAGCTGCAAGAGAACTAGAGATAACGCTAACAGGGAAAGATTGTGGTTTACCAGAAAGAGCACCAATGGCAGGAATTCCACATCATGCAGCAGAAGTATATGCAGAAAAATTAATAGAAAAAGGATATAAAGTTGCAATTTGTGAGCAACTAGAAGACCCCAAAACAGCAAAAGGCATTGTAAAAAGAGGCGTAATAAGAATACTTACACCTGGAACAATAGTAGAAAGCAACCTACTAGAAGAAAAGAAAAATAATTATATAATGAGTATTTGCAAAAGTGGAATCTATTTTGGGGTAAGTGTATGTGACATTTCAACAGGAGAATTTTATAGTAGTGAAATTAAAAGCGAAAATAACTTTGCATTATTGCTAGATGAAATAGCAAGATTTGCACCATCAGAAATAATAGCAAATTCAATGATGTTTGAATGTCAAGAAGAAATGGACAAAATACGTGAAAGATTTTCAATATATATGAGCAGATTTAGTGATAAATTTTTTACAGACGATGTTGGAAATTTAACATTGGATTACAATATAATAGAAAATAAAAAAGAAGTAACAAATTTAAAAGAAAAGCCATTAGCAGTAAAATCAATAAATGCATTGCTAGAATACTTAAACGAAACTCAAATGACGAGTTTGGAACATATAAATACAATAACAATTTATAGTTTATCAAAATATATGTCATTAGATATAAATGCAAGAAGAAATCTAGAAATAACAGAAAAGATGAGAGATAAAAGCAAAAAAGGAACTTTACTTTGGGTATTAGACAAAACATCAACATCAATGGGAGGTCGTTTGCTAAGAAGATGGCTAAATGATCCACTTTTAGAAGTAAAAGAAATTCAAGAAAGACTAGATGCTGTAAAAGAACTAAAAGATAATATGATGCTTAGAGGAGAAATTACAGATACACTAAAAAAAGTATATGATATAGAACGTCTTGCAGGAAAAATGACATATGGTAATGCAAATGCAAGAGATATGATAACATTAAAAAACTCACTAGAAAGATTACCAGAAGTAAAAAGTGTTTTAGAAACGTGTCAATCACATAAATTAAAAGAATTATATGAAAATTTAGACGAATTAAAAGATGTATTTGCATTAATAGAAAAATCAATAGTAGAAGACCCACCTATGACAATAAAAGATGGTGGAATAATCAAACTAGGATATGATGAAGAAATAGATACATTAAAGAAAGCTTCTACTGAAGGAAAGACTTGGCTTGCAAAACTAGAAGCAGATGAAAAAGAAAAGACTGGAATTAAAACTTTAAAAGTTGGATACAACAAAGTATTTGGATATTATATAGAAGTTTCAAAATCATTTGTATCACAAGTACCTGAAAGATTTATTAGAAAACAAACATTAACAACAGGAGAAAGATATATAACAGACGAATTAAAAACAATTGAAAATCAAATTTTAGGAGCAGAAGAAAAGGTTGTAAACCTTGAATATAATGCATTTGTGGAAATAAGAACAGAAATTGCTAAAAATATAAAAAGACTACAAAAAACAGCAAATGTAGTATCAACACTAGATGTTTTATCTTCATTTGCACAAGTAGCAGAAGATATGAATTATTGTATGCCTGTTGTAAAAGATGATGGAATTATCAAGATTAAAGAAGGAAGACATCCTGTAATTGAAAAAATGATAGGAAGCGGAAATTTTGTACCAAATGACACATATCTTGACAAAGAAGGAGATAGATTAGCAATAATTACAGGACCTAATATGGCAGGTAAATCTACATATATGAGGCAAGTGGCATTAATTACATTAATGGCACAAGTTGGAAGTTTTGTACCAGCAACAGAAGCACAAATTGGAGTAGTAGACAAAATCTTTACAAGAGTTGGTGCGTCAGACGACTTAAGCATGGGACAAAGTACATTTATGGTAGAAATGATGGAAGTAGCAACTATTCTAAAAGAAGCAACAGAAAACAGTTTAGTAATTTTAGATGAAATTGGAAGAGGAACTTCAACATATGATGGACTTTCTATTGCATGGGCTGTTGCAGAATATATTGCAAATAAAGAAAAATGTGGTGCTAAAACATTATTTGCAACACATTATCATGAATTAATAGAACTTGCAGATAAGCAAGAAGGAATAAAAAATTATTCAATTGCAGTAAAAGAAAAGGGCGAAGATATTATCTTTTTAAGAAAAATAGTAGAAGGTGGAACAGATGAAAGTTATGGTATCCATGTAGCTCGTTTAGCAGGAGTACCTAAAGTTGTTACAAAAAGAGCAGATGAAATTTTAACAAGTTTGGAAAGAAAGAGTATGCTTTCTGGTAAAAAACAAGAAAAAGAAAATAAAAAAGTAGTTGAAGGTCAATTTGATATGTTTAACTTTAAACTAGCAGAAATCGCACACGAAATTGATAAAATTAACTTAAACGAACTTACACCTATTGATGCTCTTAATACATTAATGAAAATTAAAGAAAAAATGAAATAAATACAAAACACTCTCTCATCGAAAATGAGAGAGTGTTTTGTGTTTTACATATCTGCTATGTAGCAGATGTAAATCTTTCGTCGCGTCGCAGCAAGATAAATCTTGTTAGAAACTTTTAGTGTGTCAAGTACCATTTCTGTTCTATGCGGTTGTGAGTAGTATTCCTTGCCACACCAAGTTAACTTAAGACAATTTTTCATATCTTGTCCAACTACGGGTTTTTCTGGTGTTATCAGCCAGAGGGTGGAAGAATCAGCAGATATACTTGTTATATAATTTCCCTGCTTGGTTTTTAAGACAAAAACACTTTCTGCGATCTGTGACACTTTCTTGATAGTAGAGGTTGTTACGCCTTTAATGCTGAAATCATTTCTTGAGTACTTATTTTCTTTTAGGCGATAGCCAACCAACCGTCCTCCTTTGCAAGGGATTTCCTCACTGCTTGCGAGATAGAATTTTTTTGATGCTAATAAATTTTTCATGTGTGAATACCTCCAAAATTTTTTCACAATTTGTGTATTACTGGATGCAAACACGAGGCTTGCACAACTTGGGATATACCCTGTATCTAAAAACTATTATAATATATTTTATGTAAAATGTCAAAAAAATAAAGAAAATTTCCAAAAAAACTTGATTTTATGGCAAAAATTGGGTATAATTAAAAAGAACATAAAAAGGCGCAGAAGAGTAGGAACAAATCCTACTCTTCAATCGTGAGAAGGAGGTTTTATGGCAAAGATAGAAGAAAAAGTAGAAGAACTAGTAAAAGAAAAAATTGAAAATATAGGATATAGCCTATATGATGTAGAATATGCCAAAGAAGGACCAAATTATTATTTAAGAATATACATAGATAAGCCAGATGGAATAGACTTAAATGATTGCGAAAAAGTAAATGATGAAATAAATGATTTATTAGACCAAGCAGATTATATAAAAGACCAATATTTCTTAGAAGTATCATCACCAGGAATTGAAAGAATATTGAAAAAAGATAGTCATTTAGAGCAAAATATAGGAAATCAAGTTGAAGCAAAATTATATAAAAAAGATGAAAATGGAAGAAAAAGCTATATAGGAGAGTTAAAAGCATTTGATGCAGACACAATTACGATTGATGAAATTAAATTCGATAGAAAAAACATAGCTCAATTAAAAACTATATACAACTGGGAAAACTAAATTTTCACAATAAAAGAAAGGAAGTATAAAAATGAAAGCAATAGATAATAAAGAATTAATATTAGCTTTGGAAGAATTAGAAAAAGAAAAGGGAATAAAAAAAGAAGAATTATTAGAATCAATAAGAACAGCTCTAATAACAGCATATAAAAGAAATTTTGATGCATTAGAAAACGTAGATGTAAGAATAGATGAAAAAACAGGGGAAACACATGTATACTCAATCAAAGAAGTAATGGAAAGAGCAAATGATGACGCATTAGAAATAAGTTTAGAAGATGCCAGAAAAATAGATGTTCATTTAAACATAGGAGATGAAGTTGCAGTAGAGATAGTGCCAAGAGACTTTGGAAGAATTGCAGCACAAACAGCAAAACAAGTAATAATCCAAAAATTAAGAGAAACAGAAAGAAATATGGTATTTAACGAATATAATGAAAGAAAGGGCGAAATTGTTTCAGGACTAATTCAAAAAGCTGATAAACACATAGTAGTAATGGATTTAGGAAAACTAGAAGGAATAATGTTAGCTAAAGATCAAATACCAACAGAAACATATCATGTAAATGATAAAATAAAAGGATATGTGGTAGATGTAGAAAGAGGAGAAAAAGGAGCACCACAAGCAATAATATCAAGAACACATCCAGATTTTGTAAGAAAATTACTAGAATTTGAAATACCTGAAATATATGAAGGATTAATAGAAATAAAGAGTGTATCAAGAGACCCAGGATTAAGAAGTAAAGTTGCAGTATATTCACCAAATGAAAACATAGATCCAGTTGGTTCTTGTGTAGGTCAAAAAGGAATACGTATACAAAATGTAATAAATGAATTACATGGAGAAAAAATAGATGTAATAGAGTGGAATGCAGACCCAAGCATATTTATATCATCAGCATTATTACCAGCACAAATAATGGCAGTAGATATTAAAGAAGAAGAAAAATTTGCACAAGTAATAGTTCCAGATGATCAACTATCACTTGCAATAGGTAAAGCCGGACAAAATGTGAGATTAGCTGCAAAATTAACAGGATGGAAAATAGATATAAAATCAGAATCACAATTCAGAGAGATGTTAGATGCTAAAGCAGAAGAAACAAAAGAAGAAAATGAAGCAGAGTAAACCTTAAGGGAGGAATATAATTGAAAAATATACCACAAAGAACGTGTATAGTATGTAGGACGCAAAAAAATAAAAATAAGCTGTTAAGAATAGTAAAAAATAAAGAGAATATTATAAAAGTAGATGAAAGTGGAAAAGAGCCTGGACGAGGTGCATATATTTGTTATAATATGGATTGTTTTGAAAGGGCTAAAAAAAGTAAAAAATTAGAAAGAACATTAGAAATAAAAATAAATGATGATACATATAAACAAATAAAAAATGCAATAGAAAGTAAAATGGGGGGTGATGTTATTGGGTAAGATAAAATTATATGACATAGCCAAAGAATTAAACTTAACCAGTAAAGAAGTATTAGAAATTGCTAAAAAATTAAACATAGAGGCAAAGAGTCATTTAAGTTCTGTAAGTGAAGAAGATGCTAAAAGAATACAAGAAAATGCTATAAAACCTAAAAAAACAGAAGAAAAGAAGGCAAATCAAGAAAAAGCAAAAACTGAGAAAAATGATTCACCAGTCATAATAAGAAGAGAAGTTATAGTAAATGATGACAGCATTAAGCCAAAAGAAGAAGGAAAAAAAGCAGAAAAAAAGAATAATGTAGGCTTTGTAGAAAGAAAGAAAAACAAAGACTATAATATTGTTTATAGAAATAAGCCATCTAAACCAATGACAGTAGATGAATTATTTGGAATAAAAAAAGAAGTAAAGAAAGAGGAGCCAGTTGTGACTCAAAAAGTTGAAGAAAAGGTAGAAATAAGAGAAAATAAAATGGATGTTGAAGTAAAAAATGAAAAAGTTGAAGAAAAAGTAATCAATGAAGAAAAGAAAATGCCAGAAAAAAGATTTAATCCAAACAATAGAGATAATAGAGACAACAGAGATAATAGAGAAAATAGGGATAATAGAAATAACAGAAATGGCCAAAATCAAAACGATTTCAGAAAAAACAGATTTAATAATGATAGAAATTCAAACCAACAAGGAAATCGTAATTTTGATAGAAATTATGCTAATAATGGTAATAATGGAAACAGACCAAGATTTGATAGAAATAATAGACCTAATAATAACAATAATAATGGCGGAAGATTTGATAATAGAAACAGACAAGGTGGAAATCCAAGATTCAATGGAAACAGACCATTAGATGAAAAAAGAATAGAAAAAAATATCAAGGATATAATGTCAGTAGAAAATGTTGAAAAAGAACCAGCAAGAGAATATAACAAAGATAAAGCAATTGACAGACAAAAACAAAACAACAAATTTGATGACAATAGAAACAAGAAAAATAATAAATCAAGAAAAAACAATCAAACTGGCGAAATAAATGAACATAAATTAAAAGGTTTAAAGAGAACAGATAGTTTATCAAATATGTTTGACGAACAAGATGGTGGAATGCTAGATTATTATGATTTAACAACACAAAGAGGTAAAAAAGGAAAGAAAAAAGCAAGTAAAAATGAAGAAAGTCGTAATAAACAAAAAATATTCAAACTAGAAGAAATTACAATCCCTGAAACAATTACAGTAAAAGACTTTGCAGCAGAATTAAAGAAAACAACTGCTGAAGTTATTAAAAAATTATTAGGTTATGGAGTAATGGCTACAATAAATAATGAAATAGATTTTGATACAGCCTCATTAATTGCTGATGAATTTGGGGTAAAAGTAAACAAAAAAGAAACAGTAACTGAAGAAGATATCTTATTTGATGATTCAGAAGACAGAGAAGAAGATTTACAACCACGTCCACCAGTAGTTGTAGTAATGGGACACGTAGACCATGGAAAAACATCATTACTAGATGCAGTTAAAAAGACAAATGTTATAGAAGGAGAAGCAGGAGGAATTACACAACATATAGGTGCATACAAAGTAAAAGTAAATGACAGAGAAATTACATTCTTAGATACACCAGGACATGAAGCATTTACAGCAATGAGAGCAAGAGGAGCTCAAATAACAGATATAGCGATTCTTGTAGTTGCAGCAAATGATGGTGTAATGCCACAAACTGTAGAAGCAATAAACCATGCGAAATCAGCTGGAATTCCAATAATTGTTGCAATAAACAAAATGGATTTACCAGATGCAAATATTGACAAAGTAAAGCAAGAATTAATGGCATATGAACTAGTACCAGAAGAATGGGGAGGAGATACAATATTTGTACCAATCTCTGCAAAACAACATCAAAACATAGACCAATTACTAGAAATGGTATTATTAGAAGCCGATATGTTGGAATTAAAAGCAAATCCTAATAAACAAGCAAAAGGTGTAGTAATAGAAGCAAGGTTAGACAAAAACAAAGGAGCAATAGCTTCAATGTTAGTACAAAGAGGAACTCTTGATGTTGGAGATACAATAGTTGTAGGTTCATCAATTGGTAGAATAAGAAGTATGACAGACGAAAAAGGCAAAAAAGTAAAAAAAGCCGGACCATCAACACCTGTTGAAATCATGGGATTAACAGAAGTACCACAAGCAGGAGATATATTCTATGAAGTAAAAGATGAAAAAACAGCTAAACACTTGATAGAAAAGAGAAAACGTCTAGAAAGAGAAAAAACAATAAATGCTACAACAAAAGTAACATTAGATAACTTATTCAGCAAAATGGAAGCAGGAGATTTGAAAGTATTAAACTTAATAGTAAAAGCAGATGTTCAAGGTTCTGTAGAAGCAATAAAACAATCAATGGAAAAATTGTCAAATGAAGAAGTTGTAGTAAAAGTAATACATGCAGCAGCAGGAGCAGTTACAGAATCTGATGTAACACTTGCAAAAGTTTCAAATGCGATAATTATAGCATTTAATGTTAGACCAATGCCAACTGCAAAAGACATGGCAGAAAAAGAAGAAGTAGAAATCAAGCAATATTCAGTAATATATCAAGCGATTGATGATGTTCAAGCAGCAATGAAAGGAATGCTAGCACCAAAATATGAAGAACATATTATAGGTAATGCCGAAATCAGACAAACATTTAAAATCTCAAATGTCGGAACAATTGGTGGAGCATATGTATTAGATGGAAAACTAGAAAGAAATGCAGGAGTAAGAGTTTTACGTGACAATGTAGTAATACATGACGGAAAACTTGCATCTTTGAAAAGATTTAAAGATGATGCAAAAGAAGTATCTAAAGGATTTGAATGTGGTATCCAAATTGAGAAATTTAATGACATTAAAGAAGGAGATATCCTAGAAGCATACATTATGGAAGAAATTAAGAGATAGCAGAAAGGAGAAAAAAATGCCAAAGAATAATAATCGTCAAGGAAGAATTGACGAAGAATATAGAAAAGAACTTAGCCAAATAATTAGTTATGACTTAAAAGAACCAAGTGTTACAGGAATGATTAGTGTAACAAGAGTAAAAGTAACACCTGATTTAAAATATGCAAAAGTTTCAGTAAGCATTCTAAACTCTAAGAATATTAAAGAAACATTAGCAGGGCTAAAAAAATCTTCTGGGTATTTACGTTCAGAATTGGCAAAAAGAATAAACTTGAGAAATACACCAGAATTAGTATTTGAATTAGATGAATCTTTAGAATATGGTGCAAGAATAGATAGTATTTTAAATGATATAATGAAAGATAATGGAGGAAACAAGCAATAATGACATTAGATGCAATATTAGATGAAATAAAAAAAGCAGAAACAATAGTAATATTAGCACATGAATCACCTGATGGAGATGCTGTTGCAAGCTCTCTATCAGTGATGCATGCAGTTACACAATTAGGAAAGAATGCAGATGTTATAATTCCAGAATATTCTAAAGATTTCAAATTTTTGCCAGGTTCAGAAAAAATATTAGAAAAAGGACAAGAAGAACCATATGATTTAGCAATTTCAGTAGACTGTACAGATTTGAAACGTTTAGCATGTGGAAAAGAATATTTTGAACCAGCAAAAAGAACAATAGAAATAGACCATCATTCAGTAAATGCAATGTTTGGTGACTTAAATTATGTTGATCCAGTTGCACCTGCATGTTGCCAAGTTTTGATGGCAATGTTTGAATATTATGGATTAGAAATAACAAAAGAATTAGCAACATGTATATTAACGGGAATTATAACTGATACAGGCGGATTTCAATGGGGTGGAGTTACTCCAGAAACATTTGAATTTGCTGCTGAATTAGTAAGAAAAGGTGCAAAATTAAAAGAGATATGTAGAATAGCATTAAGAAAGAAAAGCAAAGCACATTGTGAATTAGAAAAAATAATATATGATAGATTAGAATTCTTAGAAGATGGAAAAATTGCATTTGCATATTTGAATTTAGAAGATTATGAAAATACACATGCAGAAATGGGAGACGATGAAGGTTTAGTAGAAATGCTTAGAGACATCGAAGATGTAGAAGTTGCTGTATTGTTAAAAGAAAAAGAAGGAGCAAACGGCTACAAAGCTTCATTACGTTCTCATGAAACTGTTAATGTTTCAGATATATGTATGTTACTCGGAGGTGGAGGGCATAGAGGAGCAGCAGGATGCTTTATAAATGGAACACTAGACCAAGCAAAAACTAAAATTATAAATGCCGTAAAACAAGGATTAAAAAAGTAAAATGGATGGAATAATAATAATAAATAAACCTAAAAATTGTACATCACATGATATAGTAGGAAAAGCAAAGAAAATATTAAATGAAAAAGTTGGACATACAGGAACTTTAGATCCTAATGCAGCAGGAGTATTACCATTGCTTATAGGAAAAGGGACACAAATTTCTAAATACATAATAAATCATGATAAGGTATATGAAGCAGTATTACAACTTGGAACAAAAACAGATACCGCAGATGTAGAAGGCAAAATAATTGAAGAAAAAACAGTAACAGAAAGAGCATTAGAAAAAGAAAATATAGAAAAAGTATTAGAAGAATTAACAGGAGAACAAGAACAGATTCCACCTATGTATTCTGCAATAAAAATAAATGGAAAAAAACTTTATGAATATGCAAGGAAAGGTGAAACAATTGAAGTTAAGCCAAGAACAATCAATATTTATAAATTAGAACTCATTAATATAGATAAAGAAAAAAAACAAATAGAATTTAGAATTCATTGTTCAAAGGGAACATATATCAGAACAGTATGCGAAAACGTTGCAGAAAAGCTTGAAACTGTTGGATATATGAAAGAATTAAAAAGAACACAAGTAGGAGAATTTAAAATAGAAGATTCTATTTCAATAGAAGAATTAGAAGAAAAAAAAGAATGTATAACAATAGAAAAATATTTTAAAAATTATAAAAATATTAATTTAGACTCAAAAAGGTTGCAATTATTTTTAAATGGTGTAAAATTAACATGGCAAGTTGAAGACGGAATTTATAAAATTTATAATAATGGAAATTTTATAGGAATTGGAACTGTTAAAAATAATTTGCTTAAAAGAGATATAATAATATAAGGCATTCAATTAGAACTAAGAATAAAATAATTGTTTGAATTAGAATAGTTATATTGCTAGGCAGACGACGCAAGATGGCTATTATAATTCAAATTGGTAAAGGAGGATGGAAGAATGGAAAAATTCTATATAACAACACCAATTTATTACCCAAGTGGAAAATTTCATATAGGAACAGCATATACAACAACATTAGCAGACACGATAAGAAGATATAAAAAGCTAAGAGGTTTTGACACATTTATGTTAACAGGAACAGATGAACATGGCCAAAAAATAGAAACAGTAGCAAAAGAACATGGAAAAACACCAAAGGAACATGTTGATGAAATGGCGCAAATGGCAAAAGATTTATGGAATTTAATGAATATAAAATATGACTATTTTATAAGAACAACAGAGCCAAGACATGAAAAAGCTGTTCAAGACATATTTGAATACTTTTTGCAAAAAGGAGATATATATAAAGGTGAATATGAGGGCTGGTATTGTATGCCATGTGAAACATATTTCACAGAGACTCAATTAGTAGATGGAAAATGTCCTGACTGTGGTAGAGATGTAAGGTTAATGAAAGAAGAGGCATATTTTTTTAATATGAAAAAATATGTTGACAAATTATTAAAATATTATGATGAACATCCAGATTTCATCCAACCAGAATATAGAAAAACAGAGATGATAAACAACTTTATAAAACCAGGACTTGAAGACTTGTGTGTAACAAGAACAACATTTGATTGGGGAATAAAAGTAAAATCAGATCCAAAACATGTTATATATGTATGGTTAGATGCATTGACAAATTATGTAACTGCATTAGGATATAAACAAGAAGATGATTCATTATATAGAAAATTGTGGCCAGCAGATTTACAAATAGTAGGAAAAGATATAGCAAGATTCCATTTAATATATTGGCCAATATTTTTAATGGCATTAGATTTACCATTACCAAAAAAAATATTAGTCCATAATTTTATAATGATGAAAGACGGAAAAATGTCAAAATCAAAAGGAAATGTTGTATATCCAGAAAAATTGATTAGCAGATATGGAGTAGATGCAACAAGATATTTCTTATTAAGAGAAATGCAAACATCACAAGATGGATTATATACACCAGAAAGTTTTATAGAAAGATATAATTCAGATTTGTGTAATGACTTAGGAAATTTAGTGAATAGAACAGTATCAATGGTTAATAAATACTTTGAAGGAAATGTACCAGAATATAATGGTACACCAAATGAAGTTGACAAAGAATTTGAAGAATTTACAAATTCTCAAATAAAAAAGGTAGAAAAATTAATAGACAAATACGAAATAGCAGATGCATTAAAAGAACTGTGGATATTAATTTCAAGAACAAACAAATATATAGATGAAACAAGACCATGGGAACTTGTTAAAAACGAAGAAAAAGAAAAATTAGAATCAAGTATTTATCATTTAATAGAAAATATTAGAAAAATAGGAATAATTTTAATACCATTTATGGATGATACAGCTAAAAATTTATTAAGACAAATAGGAGCAACAGAAGAATTACAAACATGGGAAAGCTTATATAAATATAATAGTTTAAAAAACATCAAAGTTATAGAAAAAGGCGAGCCATTGTTTTTAAGAAAAGATATTGAAGAGGAACTAGAATATTTAAGAAGCTAATTATATAAAAGGTGGAAAAATGGATTTGATATCAGTGAAAAGAGAATATAGAAATAGAAAAAATATAGCAATAGCAATATCTGTACTAATAGTAATAATTGTTTTTGTGTGGTTAGGATTAAAAATAAATTCTAACACACAAAATGATATTACTAAAACAGCTGAAAAAGGAAAAAATGAAACAACTCAAGAAGCGGAACAAGAGGAACAAAGAAAACAAGAAGAAGCTAAACAAGAAGAAGAAAGAAAAGCAAAATTACCACAATTAACAGATGAAGGTAGAAACAACTTAAAAAATATATATCATTCAGAAACAAAAAGAGTTTTCTTAACATTTGATGATGGACCTTCACGAACAGTAACACCAGTGGTTTTAGATACATTAAAATCTGAAAATATCAAAGCAACATTCTTTTTATTAGGAAGTAGAGTTGAATTAGACCCAGACCTTGTAAAAAGAGAATATGATGAAGGGCATTATATAGCAAGTCATGGATACTCACATGTATATTCACAAATATATGCAACACCACAAAGTGTTTTAGATGAATATAACAAAAGTGTAACAGCAATTAGAAATGCAATAGGAGAGCAAGAATATAATCCACATCTATTTAGATTTCCAGGAGGATATTGGGGTGGAAAATATGCAGAAGTAAAAAAACAAGCAGAACAAATATTAGAACAAAATAATGTTTTACATATTGATTGGAATGCTTTAACTTCAGATGCAGCAGGAGCAAAAACAACAGAGCAATTTATTGCAGAACTAAATAAAACAGTGCCAAAACATAATAGCATAGTAGTGTTAATGCATGATGCTGGAAATAAAACAGCAACAGCAAATGCATTACCAACGATAATAAAATATTTTAGGGACCAAGGATTTGAATTTGAAAATTTCTATAGTATTATAAAATAAAAGTATTGCAAAATAGAAAATATGTGATATAATATAAAAGCTATAAGAAGACAAGAAAGGAAGATTATAATGAATTGTAAAGTAGAAAAAACAGAAAATGCAAATGAAGTAAAATTAGAAATTACAGTAGAAGCAGAAAAATTTGAAAATGCTATGAAAAAAGTATATTTTCAAAATGCAAAATACTTTAATATACCAGGTTTCAGAAAAGGTAAAGCACCAATGAATATAGTAGAAAAATATTATGGAGCACAAATCTTTTATGAAGATGCATTCAATGAAGTAGCAACAGAAGCTTACGAAGAAGCATTAACAGAAAACAAAATAGATGTAGTAAGCAGACCAGAAGTGGATATAGCTCAAATGGAAAAAGGAAAAGATCTAATATTTACAGCAGTAGTACAAACAAAACCAGAAGTAAAATTAGGAAAATATAAAGGAATAGAAATACAAAAAATAGAATACAAAGTAGATAAAAAAGATGTTGACCATGAATTAGAACATATGCAAGAACATAATTCAAGACTAGTAACAGTTGATGACAGACCATTAGAAAATGGAGACACAGCAACAATCGATTTCGAAGGATTTGTTGATGGAGTAGCATTTGAAGGTGGAAAAGCTGAAGGACATGAATTAGAAATAGGAAGTGGAACATTCATTCCAGGATTTGAAGAACAATTAATAGGAATGGAACTAGAAAATGAAAAAGAAATCAAAGTAACATTCCCAAAAGAATATTTTTCAAAAGATTTAGCAGGAAAAGATGCTACATTTAAAGTAAAATTACATGACATCAAGAAAAAAGAATTACCAGAATTAGATGACGAATTTGCTAAAGATGTAAGCGAATTTGACACACTTGAAGAATTAAAGAAAAGCATCAAAGAAAAGTTAACAAAAAATAAAGAACAAAGAGAAAAATATGAAACAGAAGAAGCTGTATTAAAAGCAGTATGTGAAGATTCAAAATTAGATATTCCATCTGGAATGATTGAATTAGAAATAGACAATATGCTAAAAGACTTTGAACAAAGATTATCATATCAAGGATTAAACCTAGAACAATACTTAAAAATGATAGGTAAGACAGAAGAAGAAATGAGAAAAGAATATGAGCCACAAGCTATAGAAGCAATAAAATCAAGACTTGTGCTAGAAGCAATAATGAAAGCAGAAAAAATCGAAGCAAGTGAAGAAGAAATAAAAGCAAAAATGGAAGAAATGGCTAAAAGCTATGGAAAAGATGTAGAAGAATTAAGTAAAAACGAAAACTTAAAGAACTACTTAGCAGAAGGAATAAAATCAGAAAAAGCATTAGAATTCATAGTAAACAATGCAAAAGTTACAGAAAAGAAAAAAGAAACAAAAAAAGCAACTAGCAAAAAATAGCAAAAAAAGGGGCAAATGGGTTTAAATTCTTAATTTGCCCTTTTATTTTTTAGCAAATGCACGGAAAAAAAGCGATCTCAGGTGTGCATTGCACCGAAAAAAAGCGATCTCACGTGTGCAAAAGGAGGAAAATATGTTAGAAAAAGATAGTTTAGTACCATATGTAATTGAACAAACAAGTAAAGGAGAAAGGTCATATGACATTTTCTCAAGATTATTAAAAGATAGAATAATATTTTTAGGAGAAGATGTAAATC
>OGWV01000252.1_pt1 | contig 30577 bp, 24 predicted proteins | sample 1576081 | NCBI WGS metagenome assembly OGWV01 (sample SAMEA3541541, study PRJEB24748) | human gut metagenome | biome: human gut; feature: human-associated habitat; material: faeces | place: China | collected 2012 | reverse complement strand
ATGCTGGTTATAAGCATTACGTTTATGGCTGTATCGGCATATGAGTCTATTCGTCACTTCCCGTCACCTCCGTGACCGTCTGTTCCGTGAACTGAATACAGACGTCAGCCTTCGTGTCGAAGAGACAGACAACACAGACAGCTTCAAGGTATCCGGACGTGGAGAGCTTCATCTTTCCGTCCTCGTTGAAAACATGCGTCGTGAAGGTTATGAATTCGCAGTCAGCAAAGCCGAAGTTCTTTACAAAAAAGACGAAAACGGCAAGCAGCTCGAGCCAATGGAAACCGTATACATTGATGTACCGGATGAATTTACAGGTACAGTTATCGATAAATTAAGCCAGAGAAAAGGCGAACTCCGCAACATGGGAATGTCTAATGGCGGATACACCCGTCTTGAATTCTCCATCCCGTCAAGAGGTCTGATCGGTTATCGTGGAGAATTCCTGACCGATACAAAAGGTAACGGTATCATGAACACAGCCTTTGACTGCTACGCTCCGTATAAAGGAGATATCCAGTACAGAAGCCAGGGATCCCTGATCGCCTTCGAGACAGGTGAAGCTGTAGCTTACGGTCTGTTCAACGCACAGGATCGTGGAACACTCTTCATCGGACCTGGTGAAAAGGTTTACTCCGGTATGGTAATCGGTCAGAATGCGAAGACAGATGATATCGAACTGAATGTATGTAAGACCAAACACCTTACCAATACCCGTTCTTCAAGTGCTGATGAAGCCTTAAAGCTTACTCCGCCGAGAATCCTCAGTCTGGAAGAAGCACTTGATTTCATCGATACCGATGAACTTCTGGAAGTCACACCGAAGAGCCTGCGTATCCGTAAAAAGATTCTGGATCCGAAACTCCGTAAGAGAAGCAATTTCCAGTAAAAAACTATAGATTTTTCTTTACACTTCCCCCTTGTATCCGTTACAATCTTTGTATATAACGAACAAGGGGAATTTTTTATGAAAAAATACTTAAACGCAGCACTCCATAAGCTGACCGTACTTCTGGAATTTATCATTTCATTCGTTCTGGCTGCCGGAATCATCATTCTGCTTGTCCAGCTGATCCTGTCCATGCCAAATGTTCCGGATCTGAATATTTATCCAAATTACGAAGACCTGGTAGAAACCTGTTTCAATCTGATCATTGGTGTCGAGCTGATCCGTATGCTTTATCAGCACAAGCCTTCCACTGTGTTTGAGGTGCTGTTATTTGCCATCGCCAGACAGGTGATCATGGCACATAATAATCCGGTATCCAGCCTGATCGGTGTGATCTCCATCGCACTTTTATTTGCAACCAGAAAGTTCCTTTTTATTGAATTTGATGAATCTGAAAAAATCATTTTCCGTGCTACTACAAAAGCACGGATTGTAAACAGCATCCTGCACGTCCATATTCCATATGAAGATGAACAAACCTTATATGACGTGATCACTAAAAGATTTGAACAGGAAAAAACAGAAATTGGTGTTGGTGCAAGTACATTCTTCGATAATTTTGGTCTGCGCGTTGCCAAAATGCATAATGGCAAGATCAGTCGTATCGAAGTAATCCGCTCCATACATTGACAGAATTTTCTGATAATTCAGTTTTCTTTACAGAATTTTAATAATTTTTTTGCATTTACCATTGCATCTCTCCCCTATGATAGAGTATAATGTAGCTATAGCCGGAAGGATATAAAAACTATCTATACATCCTGCCGGTCAAGCTCTTATAGATGCACTTATCTCCGTACATACTATGAGAAATATGAGAAAAAAGGAGTTGAGCTGTATGAATTTTATCATTAGCGGAAGAAACATTGACATCACACCTGGTCTCAGACAGGCTGTAGAACAGAAATTAGGAAAACTGGAAAAGTATTTTACTCCTGAAACTGACATTATCGTTACACTCAGTGTAGAAAAAGAACGTCAGAAAATCGAAGTTACGATCCCTGTAAAAGGAAACATTATCCGTTCCGAGCAGGAAAGCAGCGATATGTATGTATCCATTGATCTCGTAGAAGAAATTATCGAGCGTCAGCTCAGAAAGTATAAAACCAAACTGATTGCAAAACAGCAGGGCGGACATGATTTCCGTCAGGAATTTATTGAATCCGATACTTCGGCAGCAGAGTCAGACGAGATTGAGATCGTCCGTACCAAACGTTTCGGCATCAAACCAATGTTCCCGGAGGATGCCTGCATTCAGATGGAACTTCTCGGACATAACTTCTACGTATTCAGCAATGCTGAGACAGACGAAGTCAATGTCGTATATAAGAGAAAGAATGGAACCTACGGTCTGATCGAACCGGAATTCCAGTAAACTAATAAGCTCATACAGAGAACCTGCTGTCTGCAGTTCCTCCTGTATACTAAGACATTACCCCCCTATACAGAACGGATTCTCCGTTCTGTATAGGGGTTCTTTTTCCTGTTCTATTCCTCAAAAACCAGGATTTCTTTTCCATCCTCCGCAAAATAGCAGCTGTCTCCTTTTTCGATCACAGCCTGTCCATTTGTTCCCTCTGTAATCTCGGAAACCACACATTGCTCCTGATCATAAGGAAGAATCACCTTCATCAGCACTTTATCCGTATACTGTGTATCCTGCACACTGATCTGCCGTTGTCCGAGGATATACTGGATCTTCCCAAGTCCGGTATAATCCGTTCCAATCTCATACCGGTAACCCAGGCGCTTTGTGATCACAGTACTTGCCTGAAGACCTTCCTTTACTGCTCCCTGATAAGCCCGCACCAGGCCACCTGTTCCCAGAAGCGTCCCGCCAAAATACCTGGTCACAACAACCGCCGTATCGTGAAGACCTTCCCCTGTAAGCACATCCAGCATCGGTTTTCCTGCTGTACCTGCAGGCTCCCCGTCATCACTACATCTCAGAGTTGGATTTGTTACACCGGTCACATAAGCAAAACAGTTATGTCTTGCGTCCCAGTATTTTTTCTTCACTTCTTCTATAAATGCCAGTACTTCTTCTTCTGAGTGTACCGGTCTTACCGTTGCGATAAAACGGGATTTCTTTTCAACAATTTCCCCTTCTCCTCCCCGGTATACTGTTTTGTATTCTTCCTGCATGTCTGCGTTTTTCCCTTCATTTTCCTTATATTTTCACTATTTCCAGTATACAAATCTATTTCTTCAGATGCAAGAAAATTACAAAAATGTTACAATTTCCCTATATTTCCAAAATTTTTCTTAATTTTGCAAAATGGAACATTGAAGTTTTCAAGTTTTCCTTTATTTAAATTATCAAGTTTGATATAATATTGCAATATGAAGGAGGAAGCATTCATGAATTATGGAAAGCGAAAAGCTTCTAAAAAACAAAAACGCATAACATCGAAAAAGAATATGCACAAAAAGAAACTGGGCGTTCGCCTTTTTAAAGGTTTTCTATTATGTATCTTTGTCTGCTGTATCCTCGCAGCGATCGGAGGTGGCTTTATCATCAGGCATGTGATTGATAATGCACCTGAGATTACAGCTGACAGCATCAAACCACAGGGTTATACGTCCACCGCACTTGCAGATGACGGCACGACAACAATAGCCGAATTCACCGGTGCAGGTGCCAACCGTGTATATAAGACGATTGATCAGATCCCGAAGGATCTGCAGCATGCATTCGTCGCAATCGAAGACTCCCGTTTTTACAAGCATAACGGTGTTGATATCCAAGGTATTATCCGTGCTTTTGTTGTTGGTATCACTCATGGTGGCAACTTCTCTGAAGGAGCCAGTACCATTACCCAGCAGCTGATCAAGAACAATGTCTTCCCTGACTTTGTAAATGAAAGCACTTTTGAAGAAAAGCTGGAACGTAAGATCCAGGAACAGTATCTCGCAATTCAGGTTGAAAAGCAGCTTGATAAAGATTCAATCCTTGAAAGCTACCTGAACACGATCAACCTTGGTCAGGACTGTCTGGGAGTACAGTCAGCCGCACAGAGATATTTTAATAAGGATGTCAATGAACTTAACCTTTCCGAATCTGCAACCATCGCTGCAATCACACAGAATCCGGGAAGATACAATCCGATCACCAATCCGGAAGACAACGCAACCCGCCGCAAAAAAGTTCTGGATAATATGCTCGATCAGGGCTGGATCGACCAGGCTGCCCATGATGAAGCACTGGCAGATGACGTATATTCCAGAATTCAGAACGTAAATACACGGATCGAAGAGACCAACACCGTCAACTCTTATTTTGTTGATGCCCTGTCTGAGCAGCTGATCGAAGATCTCACCTCAGAAGACGGACTTGGATATTCCCAGACACAGGCAGAGAACGCACTGTACAGCGGTGGTCTCACCATTTATTCAACTCAGAATCTTACGATGCAGAACATCTGTGATGAAGAATTGAATGATGACAACAATTATCCGGCCAATATTGACTGGGGTGTTGATTATGCCCTCACAGTCTATCATACTGATGGCTCGGTAGATAACTACAGTGCCGGACACCTGAAACAATTCGGGGCAGATCAGTACGGTGATGATGAAGGACTTCTCTTCGGATCACAGGAAGCTGCACAGGAAAGAATTGACGCATTCCGTAACAGTCTTCTCCAGGATGGAGAGACCTATGATGAGTACGTCAACCTCTCTCCACAGCCGCAGACTTCACTTACCATCATCGATCAGAAAACAGGGCAGATCAAAGCTCTTGTCGGTGGCCGTGGACAAAAAACAACCAACCGTGGACTGAACCGCGCATACAAGGGTTCTACCCGTAACGCAGGTTCTACATTCAAGATTCTTGCCGTATACGCTCCGGCATTGGACAGCGCAGATCTTACACTTGCTACCACCGAAGTTGATGAAGAATACTACTATCAGCACGACCTTGAACATCATCAGGTTCATAACTGGTGGGGCGATTACTATAAAGGTACCGTAACATACCGTCAGGCGATCGAACAGTCCATGAACATCATTGCGGTAAAGACATTGAATAAGATTGGTATCAATCTTGGTTTTGAATACTGCGAGAAATTTGGTCTTTCCACACTTACCGAAGATGATGCTGTAGAGTCTCTTGCTCTTGGTGGTATTTCCCATGGTGTTTACAACTATGAACTGACAGCAGCCTATGCATCCATTGCAAACGGCGGTGTATATAACAAACCATCCCTGTACACAAAGGTATTGGATCATGATGGTAATGTCCTGATCGACAACTCCAATCCGGAAAGCCACACTGTGATCAAAGATACAACTGCAGCACTTCTTACCAACGCCATGCAGGATGTTGTCACAAAGGGTACTGCAACCGATGCACAGCTCAATAATATGCCTGCATCCGGTAAATCCGGTACAACCTCCGACAACCGTGACTTCTGGTTCGAAGGATTTACACCGTATTATACCTGTGGTATCTGGATGGGTTACGATGGTAACCAGGAAATGTCTGAAGGAAGCTGGAACTATCATTTCAAGATCTGGGCTAAGATCATGAACCGGATCGATGAAGCTTTGGGACTTACCTACAAAGACTTCGAGATGCCAAGTTCTCTCGTTCAGAAGAGCGTATGTACAATTTCCGGTAAACTTGCCGGTTCCGGCTGTCCGTCACAGACCGAATGGTTTGATCCGGATACTGTCCCGACCGAGACATGTTCCGGACATACAAGCAAGTCAACTACCACAAACAGTACAAAAAATTCGAATGACAAATCCGATTCTAATAGTACAACAGGTGGAAACTCCTCCGGTAACTCTACCGGCACTAATGGGGATACTACCGGTGGTACCGGCGGTGATTCCGGCAATACTGGCGGCGGCACTGATTCCGGTAATAATAGTGGCAATTCTGGTAATACCGGTGGCGATTCTGGTAATACCGGTGGCGATTCCGGTAATACCGGTGGCGGCACTGATTCCGGCAATACCGGTGGCTCAGATTCTGGCAATGGACAGTAAGAATCTATCATCTAATTAGAATAAAAAGAGATCAGTGAATATTTGAAATTCACTGATCTCTCTTTTTTATCTATCAATCTGGTTTCTATTTCTGATATACGATCTTACCTTCAATCATCGTATAGTATACCATTGCATCGGTATCAAGTCCGAGTTTTCCTTTCATTACAATAATATCTGCATCTTTTCCTTCTTCCAGGCTTCCCAGACGGTCTTCTACACCCAGCACCTTTGCAGCATTGATCGTAACCGTTCTTACTGCTCTCTCCTGTGCAAGTCCTTCACGCACTGCTTCTCCCACATGATGATACAGGGATTCTTCACTCAGAATCGGTGAATCAGTGATCATCGCCACATTCACCCCTCTGTCATCCAGCATTTTTACAGCTTCCACATCGATTTTTCTACGTTCTCCAGGACTACGGTAAGTTGCAATCGGTCCGTAACATACATCGCATCCGCTTTCCACGATTTCATCCAGATAATCGGTTGCTCCCCATGCATGTTCTAATGAGAAGTGTACGTTGTATTTTTTCGCTATCTCAATTGCTGTGAGCATATCATACTGTGTACAGTGGATCTTACATGGAATTTCTCCTTTTAAAGCCAGGCAAAGAGCTTCCATATCCGGATCATACTCCACTTCTTTATTCTGTTCTTTGTCTTCCATGTATTTCTTTGCTTTTGCAAAGGTATCATCCAGAACCTTAGCGATTCCCATTCTTGTCATCGGAAGTCTTCTCTGATCTCCGTATGTATTTTTCGGATTACCGCCAAGAGCAATCTTTACAGCACATGGAGATTTGATTGTCATATCAAACACATTGTTTCCATAAGTTTTAAGTGCAAACGGAAGTCCGCAAAATACATTTCCGCTTCCCGGAGTCAGAAGCATGGTTGTGATTCCGTGCTCATAAGCTACTTTAAATTCTCTTGCTTTTGGATTTGTTCCAAAACGTGCATCAACAGAAAGAGTAACCGGATTTGTCATCTCATTGGCATCGTCTACACACGGATCCACATTGAAATCAAATAATCCGATGTGAGAATGTGCATCGATAAGTCCCGGAAGAACATAATATCCTTCTGCCTCAATGAGCTTATCTCCATCCTCTAAGCAGTCTTCACTGATATGTTCTGCTACTTCTTTGATCTTTGTTCCTTCGACGAGAATATCACCCTGAAAGATGCCCTTATCCTCTGTCATTGTATACAAAATACCATTTTTGATTAATGTCTGCATTACGATAATACCACCTTTCCATTTATCATACAAAACAGTACGTGTGCCGCATAAGATTTTACAGGATGATCACTGTAAATTGTGATGTCCGCATCTTTTCCAACTTCGATACTTCCGATCCGATCTGCAACACCAAGCATCTCGGCTGGCTGGATCGTCATCATTTTTACTACATCCTCGGCATCGATTCCTGCACGATATACTTCGATCGCACTCCAGATGAATACTTCTCTACCTTCAGAAGCACCTTTGCATGTGTTTGTAAATGCGATGCGGTTTCCATTTTCTACCAGTTCTTTTAATCTGGAAAGGTCGATTTCATGTTTTGAAATCTGTGACAAATTGCTGAAATTACCAAAGATAATTCCAACTTTCTTTTCTTTCAGTTCTTCGATCGCATCGCCGAATTCAAATCCATCTACAATTGTAAGCTGGATATCTTCATCTTTCAGAAGCTCCATAAGACACTGAATCTCACCTGCAGTTTCTGCAGCGATGACAAATGGCATCTGATATTTCTTCAAAAGGTCATCTTTTCTGATTGCTTCTTTGAGCAAATGGAAAATTCCCATTCTTGTTTTCGGCATCTGGTTACTTGCACCATACACATCCTTAACGGTTGAGCATACGCTTCCTTTCATTGCTGCATGCTCTTTTACAATACGGTTCGCCATATGATCCGGAGCTGTCTTACATACTGTGATCTGTCCTCCGATCACATTGCAGTGATCCGGTGAAAATCCAACTGACGTAATTCCTGATTTATAGAATTCCTGTGCATTCACTTCATCTGGATCGATGGCATACTTCACGCTCAGATCCGGATTAATTACATTTGTAGTTTCTGCATTATCTCTGTAACGAGTCGGAATCCCCATAGCTCCGATAGAAGAATGTGGATCGATGAAACCAGGGAAAACTTGTTTTCCGGTTGCATCGATAATTTCTGCATCTGCTTCACAAAGATTCTTTCCAATCTTTCTAATCTTCGTTCCTTCAACTAAAATATCATGTTCTTCAAGCACTTTCCCCGTCCCTGTATGAACGGTTCCGTTTTTAATTAAATACATATTCTTTCTCTCCATACCTTCAGTTCTTTTCTCCTTTTTTCTTTTGATTTTCGTACAGAACATGCGGGACAACCATGTAGTGGAATTCTATCTCTTTACAGATATCTTCGACTGTCCCTTTATGAAACAGATCCAAAATTCTCTGATGATTGATGTGGACCACATCAAATGGTACCAGAGTTTTTGTATCCATCGTATAATATGCCGCCGTATTCCCTCCTTCCAGTATTTTCCAGATTCTATGAAGTTTTTCACTGTGTGCGGTCTTCACAATACATTCATGGAACTGTTCATCGAATTCTATAACTTCATACAGATTTTTCTGATTGGCCGCTTTCTCCATGGAAAGGACAAGCTTCTGCATCTCTTCATCCTGTTCTTTGCTGATCTCTCCCCCGCACATCTGCACTGCCAGTTTCTCAAGCGTAGACTGGATCAGGTATGTTTCCTGCATCTCTTCATAAGTCATCGTCTTTACTACGCAGCCTTTCTGTGCTTCATATACAACCAGCCCTTCTTCTTCAATCTGCCTGAGAGCTTCTCTTAAGGGACCTCTGCTGACTTTCAGCTCTTCTGCTATTTTTGCCTCTATAATTCGTTCTCCCGGTTTGATCTCTCCTGATAAAATCTTGTGTCTTAAAATTTCAACTACTTGCTCTCTTAATGTTTTACGTATTATCATTTCGTCTTCCTCTTCATAATTCTTTAGAGTTCATAGGCTTATTTAATAATATTACTATGATAAGTCTACATCATTTTGTGCAGAATGTCAAATGTAAACATTTTACATTCTGCATTTTCTTCTGTAAAAAGCAAAAATCTTGCAAGAATGTTAAATATTTCTCACAAGATTTTTGTTTTTTATAATATCTTTCACTTATTTCAGTACCAGTTTTGCTGCTCCGCAGATTCCTGCATCATTTGCAAGTTCTGCGAGTGCAAATTCTGTATCTTTGTCTGCAAAGAATGCCATTTCTTTAAATGGGCCTTTGATGTAATCCAGCAGAACCTCTCCGGCTTTTGATACCCCTCCGCCGATTACGATAACCGCCGGATCACAGGCAGCTGCAAGGTTCGCCAGCGCATGTCCCAGATACTTTCCAAATTCAGTTGCGATTTCGATTGCAACTTCGTCTCCGGCTTTCACTGCATCAAACACTTCTTTCGCAGACATCTCTGCCACATTTCTGAGGGTACTTGGTTTCTCATCTTTTGCAAGACGCATATTGGCAAGTCTTGTGATTCCTGTTGCAGAAGCATACTGTTCCAGACAGCCTTTCTTTCCACATCCACAGGTTTCTGTCTCCTGGTAGTTTACACACAGATGACCGATCTCTCCGCCAGCACCGTGTGCCCCTACAAGGCACTTTCCATCCACGATGATTCCACCGCCAACACCGGTTCCAAGGGTAACCATAATAACATTCTTGTGGCCTTTTCCGCCACCTTTCCACATCTCACCAAGCGCAGCTACATTTGCATCATTCCCCGGAATCACTTTCATTCCGTCAAGAAGTTCTTCCAGTTCACGTGTGACTTCTTTGTATCCCCATCCGAGATTTGCTGTATTCTGAACAATTCCATCCTCGTTTACCGGTGCCGGAAGCCCCATTCCAAGTCCGATGATCTGTTCCTTCACCAGTTTCTTTTCTGCCATCTTTGCTTTCACTGCCTGCGCAATATCCGGGAGGATTGCTTCTCCCTGGTTCTCCGTACGTGTCTTGATCTCCCATTTGTCAAGAAGCTCTCCGTCTTCCTGAAAAAGTCCCATCTTTACTGTCGTTCCGCCTATATCGATACCAAAACAATATTTCATCTGTCTCCTGCTCCTTACATATTCTTTTTTAGATTTTCCTGTACCCGGCGGTACAGCTCCTGAGCTGCGTTATAGCCCATTTGTTTCTGTCTGTGGTTGACTGCCGCTGATTCTACGATAATGGCAACATTACGTCCCGGACGGATTGGAATACTGTGGCATACAACCTTATTACCAAGAAATTCTGTATACTCCTCAGTAAGTCCAAGCCTGTCGTACTCACGATCCTTGTTCCAGTCCTCAAGCGTGATGACGAGATCAATATTTTGTGTCTCTCTTACACTCTGCACACCAAACAGCGTCTTTACGTCAATGATACCAATTCCGCGAAGTTCAATAAAATGGCGGGTAATATCCGGTGCTGTACCAACAAGAGTATCATCACTGACCTTCCGGATTTCCACCACGTCATCTGTTACCAGACGATGGCCTCGCTTGATCAGCTCCAGTGCCGCCTCACTTTTACCGATACCGCTGTCTCCCATGATCAGAACACCGACTCCATAACAGTCCACCAGTACCCCGTGAATTGAAATACACGGTGCCAGTTCCACTTTCATCCAGCGGATCAGTTCTGCTGAAAAGGAAGAGGTCTGTTTATCCGTAATAAATACCGGAATATTGTTCTTCACTGCTTTCTCCAGAAATTCCGGATCCGGCTGCAGATTTCTGCAGAAAATAAAGCATGGAATCCCATAATCAAGCAGTGTATCATATATTTTCATCTTATGCTCATATTCCAATGTCTGCAGATAAGTGTACTCTACATATCCGATAAGCTGAATCCGTTCGCAATCAAAATGATCAAAAAATCCGGCGAGCTGAAGTGCCGGACGGTTAATATCCGGAATTTTTACTTCCCGCTGTGTCATATCGACATCCGGAGTAAGATTTCTAAGTTCCATCTTCTCTACGATTTTTGTTAATGTTACTCCCATAGTCCTGTCTCCTTTTATTGTTCTTCCATCCGAGTAGCTTCTGTATCTTCCATTTCGCTTCCTCTGAAAAAATTATACACGCTTTTGGCTGATTTTTCATCCATTGATGGAATTTTTTTCAAATCTTCCACCTCTGCATTCTTAATCTCATCCAGACTGGCAAATGTCCGCATCAGTGCTTTTCTTCTCGCAGGTCCGATTCCCGGAATATCATCCAGGATCGAATGCACTTGTCCCTGACTACGCAGTTTCCGGTGAAATTCTATAGCAAATCTGTGCGCCTCATCCTGCACTCTTGTGATCAGTCGAAACCCTTCGGAATTGCGGTCGATCGGAATCTCGATATTCTGATAGTAGAGTCCTCTCGTCCGATGGTGGTCATCTTTGACCATACCGCATACCGGAATGGATATATGAAGTTCATCCAGTACTTCCAGTGCTATATTAACCTGTCCTTTTCCACCATCCATCATGATCAAATCCGGAAAAACATTAAAACTTCCCAGCTCTTTCCCGCTTTTCTGTTCCTCCAGACCATGCCGGAATCTTCTGGTGAGGACCTCACGCATACTTGCATAATCATCCGCCCCCTGCACACCCTTAATGTGGAACTTACGATAATCGTTTCGTTTCGGTTTGCCCCTCTCATAAACGATCATCGACCCTACCGAGGCAAATCCATTGGTATTGGAAATATCATACGCCTCCATACGCACCAGGTTATTAAGATCAAGCAACTTTTCTATTTCTTTTACTGCACCGATCGTTCTTCCTTCTTCACGCTTGATACGCTCCTTATCTTTTTCCAGTACCATCTTTGCATTTTTCGCCGCAAGCTCAACAAGCTTTTCTTTTTCCCCTTTTTTCGGGATACGGAAATGAACCTTATGCCCACGTTTTTCTCCAAGCCATGCTTCCAGGATCTCCCGCTCTTCCGGTTCCACCGGAAGCATCAGTTCGCCCGGAATATATGGCGTTCCGGCATAAAACTGCTTAATAAAGCTGGAGAGGATCTCTGCATTTTCATCTCCCTGGGCAATCCGCAGATAAAAATGATCTCTGCCGATCAGACGGCCATTGCGGATAAAGAATACCTGTACCACCGCATCCTCATGCTCTCTTGCAAGAGCCACAATATCCCGGTCCTCGCCCCCTGTATCGGTAATCTTCTGCTTCTGTGCAATCTGCTTCACGCTGTGCAGAAGCTCCCGGTATTCAATTGCTTTCTCAAATTCCAGATCATCCGATGCCTCCTGCATCTTTTCCTCCAGATCCTTTAAGATTTTATCATAATTTCCTCCCAGGAATTTGAGTACTTCATCAACCGACTCTCTGTATTTTTCCTGCGAAATGTACCCTTGACACGGTGCATCACACTGCTTGATATGATGATAGAGACAGCATCTTTCTTTCCCGATATCGCGCGGAAGAATGCGGTTACAGCTACGCAGATGGTAAAGCTTCCGGATCAGTTCGATCGTATCTTTTACCGCTGTCACACTGGTATAAGGACCAAAATACTTTGACTTGTCCTTCTTCATCTGCCTTGCCATCATAATCCTTGGATATGCTTCGCCGGTTGTCACTTTGATAAATGGATAACTCTTATCATCCATCAGCATCGTATTGTACTTTGGCCGGTGTTCCTTGATCAGATTGCATTCCAGAACCAGTGCTTCCAGTTCCGAATCCGTCACGATATACTCAAATCGGGTGATATGCGTCACCATCTGGTCTATCTTGGCCCCCCTGTTCCTGCTCGGCTGAAAATACTGTCTGACACGGTTCTTCAGGCTGATCGCCTTTCCAACATAAATGATCTCGTCCTTTTCCCCATGCATCAGATAGACTCCCGGTTTCCCAGGAAGTTTTTTAAGTTCGTCTTCAATAATAAATGTCTGATTTTCCATAGTCACATTATACCTTGCTTCCTGCAGACAATACAAGTCATTCTTTCAAAAGAATCTACAGAAAAAAAGAGGCTCCAGAACCTATTGTTCTGAAACCTCTGCATCTTCTGTTATTTTAGACTAGTCACGCTTCTGCGGAAGGATGAATCCGTCTTCGTCTCTTTCTACTTTCTTCTGCGTTTCTTTCTCTTCCTGCTGTGCAGCTTCGGTATCTGCCTCTTTCTTCGGCATCTCGATCGTCTGCTCTTTTACAGAATTCTCTTCTTTCTTTTCTTCCGGTTCCGGAATTCCTTCACATCTGCGGTAAATCTTCATGAATTCTTTTCCGGTGATCGTCTCTTTCTCAATCAGGAATCCGGCGATCTGATCCATCGTTTCACGATGCTCGGAAAGCATTCTCTTCGCTTCTGCATATGCTCCCTTCAGCATCTTCATAACTTCCTGATCGATTTCTGCCGCGGTTGCCTCTCCGCAGTTCATAACAGCTCTTCCGTCCAGATAACGGTTTTGGATAGATTCCAGTCCGATAAGTCCGAATTTTTCAGACATACCATACTGTGTTACCATCGCTCTTGCGATCTTGGTTGCCTGCTCAATATCGTTCGATGCTCCGGTTGTAACTGTGTCAAACACCAGTTCCTCTGCTGCACGTCCTGCAAGGGCTGTCACCAGCATTGCTTCCAGCTCAGCCTTGGTATTCAGGAACTTCTCTTCCTCCGGTGTCTGCATCACATAACCAAGTGCACCCATGGTTCTCGGAACGATTGTAATCTTCTGTACCGGTTCTGCGTCCTTCTGAAGGGCAGTTACCAGTGCATGACCGACTTCATGGTATGATACGATACGGCGCTCTTTCTGGCTCATGATACGGTCTTTCTTCTCTTTACCCACAAGAACGACCTCAACAGCCTCAAAAAGGTCTGCCTGGGATACGACATTTCTTCCTTTTTTTACTGCATTGATCGCAGCCTCGTTGATCATATTGGCAAGGTCAGAGCCGACCGCGCCGCTCGTCGCGAGCGCAATTGCATCGAAATCAACCGTTTCGTCCATCTTGACGTCTTTGGCGTGCACCTTGAGGATCTCTACGCGTCCCTTTAAATCGGGCTTATCTACGATAATCCGGCGGTCAAATCGTCCCGGACGCAGCAGTGCCTTGTCCAGAATCTCCGTACGGTTGGTCGCCCCCAGAACCAGAATTCCCTTCGAAGTATCAAAACCATCCATCTCAGAAAGCAGCTGGTTCAGCGTCTGCTCACGCTCTTCATTTCCGCCGCCGTATTTGGAATCTCTGCTTCTGCCGATTGCATCAATCTCATCAATAAAGATGATACACGGCGCATTTTTCGTCGCTTCTTTAAACAGGTCGCGCACACGCGATGCGCCGACACCGACGTACAGCTCGATAAAATCGGAACCGGTCAGCGAAAAGAACGGGACCTTCGCCTCTCCGGCTACTGCCTTTGCAAGAAGCGTCTTTCCGGTACCGGGAGGGCCGACTAACAGCGCACCCTTGGGCAGCTTTGCGCCGATCTTCACATAGCGCTGCGGATTGTGCAGGAAATCGACAACCTCCTGCAGCGACTCCTTTGCTTCGTCCTCGCCTGCTACATCCTTAAACGTGATTCCGGTTTCTTTCTGTACATAAACCTTTGCGTTGCTCTTGCCGACGCCCATCGGGCCGCCTCCGCCCATCCGCCGAAACAGCAGGCTTAAAAGCAGCCACATAACGACAATCGGAAGCACATAGGTCAGGATCATCGTCAAAATCAGTCCGGAGCTGTCCGGAACATCCTTGCCGTAGCTTGCAACCTTATATTCTTTTAAGTACGCCGTCAATGCATCATCCGACTGTGCCTTACCGGTATAATAGGTTACCTCCGGCATCGCAGAAAACAGTGTCTTCTGGTTTGTCTGCTGCAGTTTGAGATAAATCGTATCGTCATCCCAGGTAACCTCTGCCGCCTTGCCGCCTTCTACCAGCTCCTGAAATTTTCCATAGGTGATTTCCTGATTGGTTGCATTATTGATCATCCGCATAAACAGGCTCATGGAAATCAACGTCACAATCGCCGCAATCGCCAACAGGATCAGGCTCGTCCGCCTCGGATTGTTCTGTTCCGATCCTCCGGAACCGTTCGGTCCCTGGGATCCGTTGCCGGAACCATTTCCATTTCCGCCGTTAAACGGGTTCATATTATTATCCATTCAATTTAACCTTTCTTTTCGTCCGCTTCATGCATGAAAGCCACGATAATATCATAATTATAGACATTCCGATAGGATAAATCAATACGCAAAGTCCAAAATAGAATTCTGCTCTACGGCTCAGACGTGCTTTTTTCCGATATGGATTTCCGGAACCGCCACATTTTCATAAACGATATCCTGATCTTCTCCGCACACCTCTGCAGGGTCTGCGTCGTCATCTCCTTTTAAATGAATCTCCGGAACTGCTAAATTTTCATTTTCCACTTTGTATTTTGCCGCGTTTTCTTTTCTTTTTTTCCAAAACATCCTCTCTCCCCCTTGCTTTACAGGAAATTGATCAACAGCGTAATGACAAGGCTGTTGATAAAATCCGCAAACAGGCTGCCCACAATCGGGATCAGCAGATATGCCTTTACAGACGGCACATATTTTTCACACACCGCCTGCATATTTGCCATCGCATTCGGCGTAGCCCCCATACCGAAACCGCAGGTACCGGAACAAATAACCGCAGCATCATAGTCTTTTCCCATGACGCTAAACACTACAAAATAAGTGTACAGAAACATCAAAAGTACCTGTCCTGTCAGCAACAGGAGCATCGGCACAGCCAACTCCGCCAGCTGCCACAGCTTCAGCGTAATCATCGCCAAACCAAGGAACATGGAAAGGCTGATACCACCAATGCCATTGATTTCCCCCATATAGATAGGAAATTTTCCAGTGTATTCACTCAGATTCCGCAGCACGGCGGCTACGATCATCGCGCCGATATAAATCGGAAATGTCATTCCTGTCATCGATAAAACCTGAGACAGTACCGTTCCGATTCCCATCGCCAGAACCAGCTGGAAAAATGCAGTTGGATACTGCTTTACATGGCGCTCATGTTTTTTATCTTCTTCCAGCAGAAGGCTGTCATCCTCGGGAATCGCCGTTTTCAAAAGCTCGCGCTTTTCAACCAGCCGCTCGCCGAGCGGTCCGCCCATCACGCTGCCTGCCACCAGGCCAAACGTCGCTGCCGCCGTACAAACCGTCGTTGCCCCGGAAATTCCGAAGTCCTCCAGCACGGGACCAAACGCACCCGCCGTACCGTGTCCGCCCGTCATCGGAATCGAGCCGGTACACATGCCGACCAACGGATCGAGGTGCAAAAGCTTCGCCAGGCCTACCGCAGTCCCGTTCTGCAGCACGATCAGAACGATTATCAGTCCCAGAAAAACAATCATGGATTTTCCGCCGCTTTTCAGAACCTTCAGATTTGCCTGAAAGCCTACCGAGGTAAAGAAAAACACCATGAATACTTCTTTTAAAATATCATCAAATACAAACTCCGCAATTCCCGTCACATAGCAGATACACGTTGCCACTGCAAAAATAACGCCGCCGATTACCGGCGCAGGAATACAAAACCGCTCCAGCAGCCAGCACTTTTTTCTTAAATATCTTCCAAGCATCAGAGCGAGCACTGCAACTGCCATTGTCTGATACATATCCAGTTCAATTCTCACTCTTTTCTCCTCTGCTCTCATAATACCGCTCTGCACCTTTGTGGAACGGAACCGAAATTCCGGCTACAGCAGCGTCTGCGTCCGTAATCAGCTCCACCGGCAGCGCAAAATCCAGCTCCTGCTGTTCCTCAAATAAAAGCGCCGTCAGTTCCTCCACCACCTCTGCAGAAACGCTATCGCTCGCCAACAAGACCGCTTTTACGCCAACCGTCGAAACATCCTCTTCCTGTCCCGGATAGGTTCCAGCTGCAATAATACAGCTGTCATAAACCGGATAGCTCTTTTTCAGACGTGCCGCAGCAGCGCTGTCAACATTCAGGAACCGGATTCCTGTCCGCTGCGCCAGATTCGTAATTGCAGCCGTCTGCACTCCTGCCGTACAGAAAAATGCGTCGATCGAGCCATTTTCCAGCTCCTTCGCAGCCTCTGTGTAATTCAGGGAAACTTCCTCCACCAGCTTTTCGTTCAGACCGTATGCCGCCAGAATCTGCAGCGCGTTCTGCTTCGTCCCGGACTCTTCCTCACCGATGCTGACCCTGTGTCCTTCCAGCTCTTCCACTGTCGAAATTTCAGAGTCTGCGCGCACCACAATCTGACACGCTTCTTCATAAACGCCCGCTACAGCCCCGAATCCACGAATCGGCTCTGTTCCCTGAAACTGCCCGGTTCCGTTCCAGGCATCCTCCAGCAAATCCGCCTGACACAGCGCGAGCTGAATATAATTCTGGGATAAAAGCCGGAGGTTTGCAGCCGATCCAGCGGTCGTACGCACCTCAATCTCCCTGTTGTTCGTCTCGGATTCCAGCTTTGCAAACGCATCGGAAAATGCCTGATACGTTCCTCCAAGTCCCGCAGCACCCATTTTCAGCCGACCGCTGTCCCTGCCGCAGCTAGACAGCAGCAGAAGCGCCGCCAGAAAAATTCCAATTCTTTTTTTCATTCTGTCTCCATTCCTATGCCATCATTTCCACCAAACAATAGAATGCACGCTCTGCGAACATTCTATTGTCATGAACAATAGAATACACGCTCTGCGAGCATTCTATTGTCATGAATCATAACGGAAAGAGCCTGTAAAATCAAGCGTCAGTTCCTTTCCGCGAAATATCTGCAGATTTTTTCTCAGGAAACGGTAGATTTTTTCTTTCAATGCGTTATATAATTGTTGCAGAGTTTGTCGTGACGAATCCGTCACGATTTTTCAAGTAACTGCTACACTAAAGTTTACACAGGGAGTTTCTTATGAATATCGGTTTTGACAATCAAAAGTATCTGCAGATGCAGTCTGCCCATATCCGCGAACGAATTTCCATGTTCGGGGATAAACTGTATCTGGAATTTGGCGGCAAGCTGTTCGACGACTATCATGCTGCCAGAGTACTGCCCGGATTCGAGCCGGACAGTAAATTAAAAATGCTGCTCCAGTTAAAGGATCAGGCAGAAATCGTCATCGCGATCTCCGCCAGTGCGCTGGAAACCAACAAAACACGTCGTGATCTCGGCCTGACTTATGACCTCGAGGTGCTGCGTCTTACAGAAGCATTCCGCAATATCGGTCTTTACGTCGGAAGCGTTGTCATCACACAGTATGCCGGTCAGCCCGCTGCGGACCTGTTCCGCAAAAAGCTCGAAACCCTCGGCATCCGCTGCTATATCCACTATATTATTGAAGGTTATCCGACCAACGTGGAAAAAATCGTCAGCGAAGAAGGCTACGGCAAAAACGATTATATCGAAACCAGCCGTCCGCTCGTTGTCGTAACCGCACCCGGACCCGGCAGCGGCAAAATGGCTACCTGCCTTTCCCAGTTGTATCATGAGCATCTGCGCGGCGTCAACGCCGGCTACGCCAAGTTCGAGACATTCCCGATCTGGAACCTGCCGTTAAAGCACCCGGTCAACCTCGCCTATGAGGCTGCTACCGCTGATTTAAACGACGTCAACATGATCGACCCGTTCCATCTGGAAGCTTACGGCGTTACCACCGTCAACTACAACCGCGACGTTGAGATTTTCCCTGTTCTGAGCGCTATTTTTGAAGAAATCATGGGCGAATGTCCTTACAAATCTCCTACGGACATGGGCGTCAACATGGCTGGCAACTGCATCATCGACGATGAAGCCTGCAAGGAAGCCTCCAGACAGGAAATCATCCGCCGTTATTACAACTGCTTATGCGACTTAAAGCGCGGAAACTCCACGCCCGCCGTTTTGTACAAGCTCGAGCTTCTGATGAAGCAGGCTGGAATTACTGTTGCAGACCGCAAGGTAATCGCTGCTGCCATGAACCGCGAAGAGGCTACCAACGCTCCCGCCGCTGCCATCGAGCTTCCTGACGGCACTCTGGTGACCGGCAAGACCTCCGACCTGCTCGGCGCATCCGCAGCCTGCCTGCTCAACGCCTTAAAGATTCTTGCAGGCATCGATCATGAGATCCATCTGGTATCTCCGGATGCGATCCACCCGATCCAGACCCTCAAGATCAACTATCTGGGCAGCCAGAACCCCCGTCTTCATACGGACGAAATTCTGATCGCACTTTCCATCAGTGCTGCAACCAGCCCGGACGCTGCCCGCGCCCTGAATGCGGTTCCGCTCTTAAAAGGATGCGAGGTTCATTCCTCCGTCCTGCTTTCCTCTGTAGATGAGGGCATCTTCAAAAAGCTCGGCATGCATCTGACCTGCGAACCGAAAAATGAAGAGAAAGATGTAAAAAAACAGTAAACAGGATTTCCGGCGGAGTACAAATTCAACATTATTTTGCTCCGCCATGTTTATTATGTAAAAAATGGCATTCACTCTATCGTGGATGCCATTTTTTACAATTTTTCTTTTTACAGCTTCTTTTTATAATGTCCGATGACCGTCACGCCCTCGTTCATAACAATAAACGCATGCGGATCGTATTTGAGCACAATGTTTTTCAGCTGACCGACCTCGTACTTGGACACGAGAATGTAAAGCATGTTCGACTTTTCATTCGTGTAAGCGCCCGTGCTTTCCAGACGAGTAATTCCTCTGTCCATCTTCTGCAGAATTTCCTGCTCCAGTCCCTTGTCGTCCAGCTTCGTGATAATCCGCACCTCGACGTTAATGTTCTGTGAATGCTCGTGATCGACCGCAAACGCGCTGACCGCCGCGTAGATCAGAGAATAAATCACGGTGCTGACGTCAAACAGGAACAGGCAGATTCCGTAAAGTACGGCGTTCGTGATGATATTGACCTTGCCGACGCTGATATTTTTCTTCCATTTGATCAAAAGCAGCGCAATAATATCAGTTCCGCCCAGCGATGCTCCCATCCGGAGCGCCGTTCCCATGCCAAAGCCGCACATCAGGGCACCGATCACCGTGCTGCCCAGAATGTCATTATGTAAAAGCGTCTCCGTCGGAATCGGGATAAACGACAAAAATATCGTCACCGCTGTCAGACAGCAAATCGTTTTTACGAAAAACTGTTTTCCAATATCTTTCATACCGAGCAGAAGCACCGGAATATTGATCGCATAATAAATCAGACCCGCGATATCAAAATTCTGAATCGGCAGATGCAGATAACTGACCAAAATCGTTCGTACAATCTGGGCAAAACCCATAATGCCTCCACTGTACATGAGGGACAGTCTCTTTATAAAATCGATCCGGCGGTCTATCAGGCCAGGGTAGACAGCGCGAAGGCCTCTCTCAACGCCGCACAGGTGCACGCCAACGCCGCGAAGCTCAGAAGGAACCGTGTCAGGAATCTGTACGCGGCCCAGGCTGTAAGCCAGCAGGAATGGGAAGATGCTGACGCCGAATGGCAGCAGGCCGTTGCCAGCGTGGGCGTCTGCCAGGCCGCTCTCAGGCAGGCTGAGATCGATCTCAGGTATACCGACGTGCACGCGCCCATTACGGGGCGCATCGGAAAATCCCGCTTTACACAGGGAGCTCTCGTCACGGCAAACCAGACGGAGCCGCTGGCCGTCATCCAGACCCTTGATCCCATTTACGTGGACATGACCCAGTCAAGCCTGACCATTATGAACTTCAGGAAGAAATTCGAGTCGGGCCTGCTGACGCCGCCCGCGGCCAACAGCATGGCCGTGCGCGTCAGGCTGGAAACAGACAATTTTTACAGCCGGGAGGGTGAGCTCAGATTCGCTGACATCAGCGTGGACGAGAGCACGGGCATGGTGCTGCTGCGCGCCGTCTTCCCAAATCCCGACACCGTCCTTCTCCCTGGCATGTACGTGCGCGCCTTTCTGAATGTGGGCACGCAGGAGAGGGCCTTCCTCGTGCCCCAGCTGGCCGTTCAGCGCGATCCCCGCGGCGTGGCGCGCCTCTTCGTGGTGGCCGCGGACGGCACGGCCGAGCAGCGTGAGGTCACCACAGGAGACAGGGTCGGCAGATTCTGGATCATCAGCAGCGGGCTCTCAGAAGGAGAAAAGGTCGTTATCGAAGGCCTTTCCGGCCTGCGGCCCGGCATGAAGCTCAAAATCCTCTCCGTAAAACACTACGCCGAACTCGCGGAACAGAAGAAAACCCGTCCAGTCACGGGAAAGTAAGTCCGGGGAAAGAACCATGTCGCACTTTTTCATCGGGCGTCCCGTCTTCGCCGCCGTCATCGCCATTCTCATCTGTCTGGCCGGCGCAATTTCCCTGGCCACCATGCCCGTTTCCCAGTTTCCCAAGCTGACGCCGCCCACAGTATCCCTGACATGCTCCTACGACGGAGCGTCAGCAAAAACCATGCAGGACTCCATAGCCCAGGTCATCGAGCAGCGCATGACGGGCCTCGACAAGCTTCTCTACATCAACACGGGATCCAGTTCCGAAGGACGCATGAGCATGCGCCTCACCTTCGATCCCTCCGTTGACGGCGACATCGCCCAGATGCAGGTGCAGAACAGGCTCCAGCTGGCCATGCCAAGGCTCCCGGAAAGCGTGAAAAACGAGGGCGTCCGCGTCCGCAAGGTTTCGGACACCTTCCTGGAATTCTACTCGTTTTATGAGGAAAATGGTCGGATACCAACCTCTGAGATAGGCGACTTCCTTTCCTCCACCCTCGTCGACCCCCTGACACGCCTGGACGGCGTCGGCGACGCCACACTCTTCGGCGCCCCGTACGCCATGCGCATCTGGCTCAACCCCAACAGGCTCCGCTCCTTCAGTCTCACACCCATGGACGTGGTCGACGCGGTAAAAGCCCAGAACGATCAGATTTCCGTCGGCCAGATCGGTGCCCTGCCGAGCACGCCCGACCAGGAAATCAACGTCACCCTGCTTTCACGCGCCAAGCTCGAAACCATCGAACAGTTCAGGAATATCGTGATCCGGGTCAATCCCGACGGCTCGGCCGTCTTCGTCAGGGATGTGGCCCGCGTGGAAATGGGGCAGGAAAGCTATATCGTCTCATCGCGCCTTGACAGGCGGCCCTCCGTGTCCATCGGCATCCAGCTGACAGAAGGCGCCAATGCCGTGGAAACCCACGAACGCGTGGCCGCTTTCATGAAGCGCATGGAGAAGTTCTTTCCTGAGGGCCTCACCTACACCATCCCCTATTCCACCGTGCCCTTTGTGCAGGCGTCCATCCACAGCGTGTTCCGTACGCTCATGGAAGCCATCATGCTCGTGGCCGTCATCATGTTCCTCTTCCTGCAGAGTCTCAGGGCGACGGTCATTCCCATTGTCGCCGTGCCCATTGTGCTTCTCGGCGCCATGGCTGTCATGAAGGCCACGGGAACGTCCATCAACACCCTGAGCATGTTCGGCATGGTGCTCGCCATCGGCCTTCTGGTGGACGACGCCATCGTGGTCGTTGAGAATACCGAACGCATCATGCATGAGGAACATCTGTCTCCCCTGGAAGCCACCCACAAATCCATGTCGCAGATAACCTACGCCCTTATCGGCGTGGCGGCCGTCCTGTCAGCCGTCTTCCTGCCCATGGCCTTTTTCGGCGGCATGCCGGGCGCCATCTACCGCGAGTTTTCCCTGACCATTGTGTCGGCCATGGTTCTCTCCGTCTTCGTGGCCCTCGTGGTCACGCCGCCCATGTGCGCGAGACTCCTCAGGGAACACGGCACAGGCGGGGGAACAGGTCCTTTCCGATGGTTCAACCGCTTCGTGGACGCCTCCACGCACAGGTACAGCCGGGCCGTGCGGACATGGACGCATCACGGCGGCCTCGTCATGTCCGTGTATGTCCTTATCATCGCGGCCTGTGTCTGGGCCCTGCGCGCCATGCCGACCTCTTTCCTTCCCGTCGAAGATCAGGGTTCCCTCCTCATGAACGTCTTCCTGCCTCCGGGGTCCACGCGTGAGGACACGAGCCGTGTCTGCGCGGAAATCGAGGATTACATCATGAACAGGGAAGGAGACTGCGTGGATCACCTGGCCATCATGCTCGGCCTCGGACCCAACGGCGCCCGAGGGCAGAACATTGCCTCGGGCTACATGCGCCTGAAGCCCTGGAACGAACGCACGGATCCTGAGAAGAGCGCCGGAGCCATCGTACGCCGTGCCAGAGCCCGCTTCGCGGACAACCACGAGGCGCGCATCGTTTTCCTGCAGCCGCCGCAGGTGAGCGGTCTCGGACAGTCCTCTGGCATTTCCATGGAACTGGAAGACCAGGGATCTCTCGGATACGACGCCCTCATCAAAGCCAGGGCGGAGCTTCTGGCCATGGCCAGAAACAGCCCGAAACTCTTCAATCCGCACACCACGTCCCTGGATGATATCCCGCAGGTGCGCCTCGACATCGACGATCTCAAGGCAGGAGCCTACAGTCTCTCTGCGGCGGCCATCAACAGCAATCTCAACGCTGCCTGGGGCGGCACCTATGTCAACGACTTCGTGGACCGCGGCCGCATCAAGCGCGTCTATGTGCAGGGCGATGCCCCCTACCGCATGAATCCTGACAACATGCATCTGTGGTACTTCCGCAATACGAAGGGCGAGATGGTCCCCCTGGACGCCGTGGCAACGGCAAAATGGACACAGGGGCCGGCCATGCTGGAACGCTACAACGGCGTTCAGGCTACGGCCATCACAGCCTCAGCCGCTCCTGGCGTCAGCTCAGGCGACGCCATGGAGGAAATGACAAGGCTCGTGGAAAAACTGCCCCAGGGCATAGGACTTGAGTGGACAGGCCTGAGCTACCAGGAACAGCAGTCCGGGCATCAGGCGCCCTTCCTCTATGCTCTCTCCATTCTGGTGGTCTTTCTCTGCCTGGCGGCCCTCTATGAAAGCTGGACCATTCCCATCGCCGTCATCCTGGTGGTGCCCATCGGCGTCCTCGGCGCTCTCGGGTTCAGCACCATGCGCGGCCTCTATAACGACATCTATTTCCAGGTCGGTCTGCTCGCCGTCATCGGGCTGTCGGCCAAGAACGCCATTCTCATCGTGGAATTCGCGAGAGCCCTGGCCGGTCAGGGCAAAAGCATACGCGAGGCGGCCGTGGAAGCCGCCCGGCTCAGGATAAGGCCCATCATCATGACCTCCCTGGCCTTCCTTCTGGGCGTCCTGCCGCTTTCCGTGAGCCACGGCGCCGGCGCAGCGAGCCAGCACGCCATCGGCACGGGCATCATCGGCGGCACCTTCCTCGCCACGGCGCTTGGCATCTTCTTCATCCCCGTGTTCTTCGTGGTGGTCAACCGGGTTTTTCTCTCACGCAGGAGGAAAAAGGATCTCGCGGCACGCGCGGAAAAGCCGGAAACGTCTGCAAAGGACGCGTCATAGAGGAATACCGGAGGGGCCGGCAGGAGGCTGGCGCATCAAAAAATCTGTATATGTCAGGGCGTGAAAAACATACGGGTCCCTCTTCCAGGCATGTTCCGCACCTCTTTATATGCATCCCTTGCCCTGCCGGCCTCCCGCGTGCTATATCTTTCAGAAGGGCTGTGCTGTCCCGCGGTGCATATTCGTTGAGGTAGGGGCGGTCGCGCGCGGATCGCCGGTAGGCACAGGGACATGCATGGGCTCTGTAGTTACGGGATAAGTTCAGCGCGGCACCGGAAGGCCCGGTGCCCAAGAAAGGAGATCCAATTTGAGAGATGTTGGCACGCTTTACAATCCTGAAAAGCTGAAATACGCCGCCGGCAGTTATTTTGATATGAGCGGCGAAGAAAGCACACTCGAGCTTTTCTGGCCTAGTCCTTCCGAAGACGACATACGCAAGGTGCAGTACGGCAGAGCCACATTCGGCCTCTGGTATTCCAATTACGGTGACGTCTACTTTCTGTATCACTTCGAAGATGATCCGTGGTCCGATTCCGTCTTTTCAACCATGCAGCTCGCTCCTGAGAAGCGCATCCGCCCGCCCAAGATCTACGGGCACAAGAGGCTGAATCTCGATATCACGCTGGTGGACGCCGACAGCGGCATCGTCCGCGCCACGCGTCAGGTTTCCCTCTCCGTTTCCTTTTCCCGGAAGATGTGCGCCAGCGTGAACCGCCAGTTCTCTGAACGTTATCTCGCCTCCTGGAACCTTGAGGATTTCCAGAAGCGCTGCCGCGAGATTTACGCCGAGTACCCGCAGTCCGTGGATATCACCCGGGCCCCCGGGTGTATTATCTGCCAGGCTCCTGAAATTCAGCCTTTCTATCTCGAAGAAAAGAACGTCCAGATGTAGCGGGGGCGGCCCGTGGGAGGAGAAACGCGCCAGGCGAGAACCGGCCTTCTGGTCTGGAGTTACAGGGAAGATTTCGCCCGTTCGCTCTGTGATGAACGCGGCGTGGCACTGACGCCCGGCTTCTTTACCGGCGTGCGCGGCACGCGCTCGCAGACCAGAGCCCTTCAGATGGCCCGCGAGGCTGCCCGGCGCGCGGGCTCTCCCCTGTTTGCCTATATGGCCGAGGTGACACTTTCCTTCTCCGCGGACGTGCCTCCGGCCGAAATCAGCAGGGGACGGCACGACAATACATTCCCCTGGCAGCTCGTGGACGCCGGCCAGGGGCACATGCTCCGTACCCTCAGAGACCGCGTGGTGCGCGCCGTGGATCCCTCTTTTCCCACGGGACCCAGGGCCCTGGAAAATCTCATCGGGCGCAGCCCCGCCCTGTTCTTCAGACGCTTCTTCTCCTGCCCCCTGTTTTCGGCCGTGCGCATGGTCAGCTGGACGCTGCCGAAGGACCACGGCGGATGGAGCGGACTGCACCTCGCCACAGTCCTGACGCCGGCCATAACCGGTATTTCCCTGCTTTCTCCCTCCCGGGACCTTCTGGCAGGTCTCGAAGGAGTGGAGAGACGCAGGCGCCTCGGATACCTGCTGGGCACTTCCCTTTCCCCCGGCGAAATGCCCGCAATGTGATCTGCGTCACATAAAAAACAGGGATGAGCGGGTAAGGCCTGACCCATAAGGGGGTTTTTTATGGATATAGTCAGATCCTGCTGCCCGCACGACTGTCCGGACGGCTGCGGCTTTCTTGTCACCAGGGAAAACGGCAGGGCCGTCAGGGTCGCCGGTGATCCCGAGCATCCCTTCACGCGCGGCACGCTCTGCCCGAAAACGGCCCATTACGAGAGAACTGTCTATTCTCCCCTGCGCCTCACCACCCCCCTCAGGCGCACAGGGAAGAAAGGACAGGGTGAGTTCGAGCCCGTTACCTGGGACGAGGCCATCGGGGAAATCGCGCGGCGCTGGAAGGACATCATCGCCGGCTACGGCGGCGAGGCCATCATGCCCTGCTCCTACGCGGGCACCATGGGCTACGTGCAGAAGAACGCCTATTATCCGCTCTTCAACGCCCTGGGCGCCTCCGAGGCCGAGCGCACGCTGTGCACTCCCGCCCAGGGCTGCGGCTGGAGGTCGGTCATGGGTGCGACCATCACGACGCCGCCCCAGGAGATGCAGAAAAGCAGCCTCATTATTCTCTGGAGCCTGAATCCGCTTTCCACGAATTTCCACCTGACCCACGACCTGCGCATCGCCAGACAGCGCGGGGCGCGCATTGTCCTCATCGACTGTTACAGGACGTCCTCCGCGCGCATCGCAGACGAGGTCATCCTGACGCGCCCCGGCACGGATGGCGCCCTCGCCCTCGGCATCATGCACGTCCTCGCCGGTGAGGGATTCTGCAACAGGGACTTCATAGCCCGGCACGTGTACGGCTTCGAACGACTCGAAAAAGAAGTCCTGCCGGAGTGGACGCCGGAACACGCTTCCGAAGTCTGCGGCGTTCCGGCTGACACCATCCGCGGACTGGCCCGCGAATACGGTTCAGCCAAAGCCCCGTGCATCCGTCTCGGCGGCGGCATCACCCGCTACGGCAACGGCGCCATGACCACCAGGCTTACCCTTCTGCTCCCCGCACTCGTCGGCGCGTGGGGAAGGCCCGGGGCCGGTTACCTGTGTTCCTGCGCCTCGAGCCACGCCTACAATCTGGAACTTCTGAGGCACACGGAATACCGTCCGCATCCCGTGCGCACCCTGAACATGGCCCGTCTCGGGGCTGCCCTTTCCGGGGAAGACACAAAGGGCGGGGTTCCGGTCAAATCCCTCTTTGTCTGGGCCACAAACCCGGCCTGTTCCTACCCGGATCAGGATACCGTCATCAGGGGGCTTCAGCGCGAAGATCTCTTCGTTGTCGTTTCCGAGCGCTTCATGACGGACACGGCGCGCTACGCCGACATTGTCCTGCCCACGACGACCTCCTTCGAGCATGACGATCTGTACGCGGCCTACGGCAATTTCTGCGTACAGCGCGGCAGACCCGTCATCAGCCCCCTGGGTCAGTGTCTGAGCAACTGGGACATCTGCAGACGGCTCGCGAAAGCCATGGGACTCACCCAGCCCGTTTTCGACAAAACGACATCCGAAATCGTGGAAAATCTTATTGCGTCCACGGCGGATTCGGAATGGCACCTCACGCCAGAGCAGCAGGAAATCCTGCGCTCCGGGCGCCCCTGCGCCCTTACCCTGCCCGAAGGCTACGCGACAAATTTCATCACGCCGGATGGGAAAATCCGGATCGTGGACGAGACGGACCCTGATCCCCTGCCGCATTACCTTCCGCCGCATTACACGAAGGACAAAGGAGCCTTTACCGTTATCACCGGACCCAGCGTCAAAACGCTTTCCTCGAGCTTCAATGAACAGGAAGGGCTCTCCGGCCCGTCTGACCCCATGCGGCTGTGGATGAATCCGGAAGACGCCGGGCGTCTCGGCCTTCATGACGGGCAGGCGGTCATCTGCTCCACTGCCTCGGGGCACGCGCGCTTCACCCTGCTTGTCACGGAAAAAACCCTTCCGGGCTGCCTCGTCAGCGAGGGCGTGTGGTGGCTCTCCCGTACGGCGGGCCGCAACTTCAACGCTCTCGTCCCCGAAAGAATCACGGACAGAGGGCACGGAACAACATTCAATGATATACGCGTGGACGTCGCTCCGGCGGACTGATTCGACGCGGTACAAATCAAACAGAAGAAAAAGAGCGGCTCCCATTTACAGGGTGCCGCTCTTTCTGTTTCCGGCAGAAGAAATCTAAACGTTTTTCCCGTCATCTCCGCCGCTGTCCTCGGCGCTGTCGGCGCCGTCATTGACAACGATGCGTCCGCTGGCTTCAGAAGGAGACGGAACCCTGCCGACAACTTCGCCGGGACGGGCATTGGCGAGTTTGAGCGTCTGAGTCTGATCCGCCGCGTAGCTCAGGAGAATGCCGACCACGGCGGAATTATCATAGGCGATGGCCTTGCGCACCAGGGCGGGAAGGATCTCCTGCTGGAATGAAGGATCGCCGATGGCGTCCTCCACCAGAAGACGCAGACTTTTCTCCTCGCGCTGGCTAGGGCGTCCGCTGCCGGCCTTGTGGGCCTCGCATATCATGGTCAGGCAGGCCTCTATGGCGGTCATGCCGGCGTAGGCATCGTTTTCCACTCTGTCCAGGGACGTCCTCCCGAGGGAAAGCTGCCAGCTTATCTCATCGGGATCACAGCTGGTAAAGGGGAAAAGCATTTCCGGGGATGACGGCAGCATAAAAGAGGCTCCTTGCAGAGGGAAATAAAACACACGGTCCGAATGCGGAATAAATGATATAGCACTGAAAAACCGGCAGGGCAAAAAATAAATTTCCGCATTTCCCGGGGGAAATGCGGAAATACTGAATATCCTGCTTTATAAAAAAGCGCTAATCGTCATGAACCTCGCCGATTTCCGCGTTTCTGCCGTAATGTGTGGGCGGCATATTGGGGAAACGGCGGCGGATCTCAGCGAGCTTTTCCTCGGAAACAGCCTCGCCCTCATGGCGGCCGCAGCGGGGACAGACATCATTGATCACGCCCACGTAGCCGCAGACGGGATCGCGGTCCACGGGATGGTTGATGGAACCGTAGCCGACGCCCTTGTCGTGCATGTAGCGGATGACGGCCTCAAAGGCCTCGGGATTCTTGGCCGTGTCGCCGTCGAGCTCGACGTAGGTAATATGGCCCGCATTGGTGAAAGCGTGGTACGGCGCCTCAATCTCAATCTTGCGGAAAGCCTTGATGGGAAAATAGACAGGCACGTGGAAGGAGTTCGTGTAATAGGCCCTGTCCGTTACGCCGGGTATAATGCCGTAGCGCTTCTGGTCGAGCTTGACGAAACGCCCGGAAAGCCCCTCTGCAGGAGTGGCGATGAGGGTAAAATTGAGGCCGCGGGCTTTCGATTCATCGTCAAGCCGCCTGCGCATGGAACCGATGATGCGCAGGCCGAGTTCCTGGGATGCTGCGCTTTCGCCGTGATGGGCGCCCACAAGCGCCTTGAGGCATTCGGCGAGACCGATGAACCCCACGGTCAGCGTACCGTGCTTCAGCACCTCACCCACGGGATCGTCCCAGTCGAGCTTTTCGGAGTCGAGCCACACGCCCTCCCCCATGAGGAAGGGGTAATTGCGCACGCGGCGGGCTGACTGAATCTCAAAACGGTGCATGAGCTGGCGGATAACCAGATCCATCATGGCGCCGAGCTTCGTGAAGAAGAGATCCACGTCCCCCTTTGACTCGATGGCGAGCCTCGGAAGATTGATGGTGGTGAATGAGAGGTTGCCGCGGCCGCAGGTGACTTCCCGGGAAGGATCATAGACGTTGCCCATGACGCGCGTGCGGCAGCCCATGTAGGCGACCTCGGAGTTGTAATCGCCCTCTTTGTAGTACTGGAGATTGAAGGGAGCGTCGAGGTTGGAGAAGTTGGGGAAGAGGCGCTTGGCGGAAACCAGCATGGCCTGCCTGAAGAGATCGTAATTGGGGTCGCCGGGGTTATAGTTTACGCCGGCCTTCATCTTGAAGATCTGCACGGGGAAAATGGCCGTCTCGCCGCCTCCGAGACCGGCGTCAGTGGCCTTCAGAAGCTGTTTCACAACCATACGGCCCTCGGGGGACGTGTCGGTGCCGTAGTTGATGGAAGAGAAGGGAACCTGGGCCCCGGCGCGGGAGTTCATGGTATTCAGATTATGGATGAGGGCTTCCATGGCCTGATACGTATCGCGCTCAGTGCGGCGCAGGGCTTCCTTTTCGGCGTAGGAAGCCATTCTGGAGGCCATGGAGGGATCCAAGGGACACGCCCCGTCAGCGGCGGCGTGCTCCAGAGCCTGGGCGATACGGGCGGGAAGTTCCGGCAGTGCGCTCATGCACACGGGCACGATGACGTCCATGATGCGGTGCCTGACGAAGTCGGAAGCCGCCTCATACTCTATGCCGGCCTCCACCTCGATAAAGGCGGTAAGAGCCGCTTCATAGGCCTTGCGGAAAGTCTGGGCCACGCCCTCGGCCATGGCGAAATCAAAGTTTGGAATGGCCTGGCCGCCGTGCATCTCGTTCTGGTTGGCCTGAATAATAATGCAGGCCAGGGCAGCGCGGGAAATGATGCTCTTCGGAGGACGCAGATAGCCGTGCCCCGTAGAGAAGCCCCTCCTGAAGAGAGGAATGGGTATTTACAATGTCAAACATTCCGTAAACTGCAAGCAAAACATATAAAAACAGCG
>OGWV01000249.1_pt1 | contig 30665 bp, 28 predicted proteins | sample 1576081 | NCBI WGS metagenome assembly OGWV01 (sample SAMEA3541541, study PRJEB24748) | human gut metagenome | biome: human gut; feature: human-associated habitat; material: faeces | place: China | collected 2012 | reverse complement strand
CCGGTCTGTTTGCAATATCCGGCAATAGCCTTGATCATGGTACACCTCTCCTGGACTCTGAAGGAAAAGTTATAGTTACAAAGTAAAAATCGCATTTGTTCATTTGTAAAGTAAACGTACACAATGTCTGCTACGTATTGTAGCAGGCATTGTAAATGGCGGTTTCTTGTTAAAAACTTGAAAATCGTTATAATGAGTTTACCAAATAATAAGGAGGACTCAAAAATGAATTTAGGAGAAAAAATCAAAGAACGCAGAAAGCAGGCAGGTCTTTCACAGGAGCAGCTTGCTGAAAGACTAAATGTATCAAGACAAGCAATTACAAAATGGGAAACTAATAAAGGTATTCCCGATATTGCTAATCTAATAGCGATTAGCGATGAATTTGGATTGAGTTTGGACGAGCTGATTAAGGATGATGTTGCCGTAAAAAAGAAAATAATTACTGATAGTTCCGCTAAAAAGTGGCACATTTTGATGATTGTATACTTGGTGGCTATCGTAGCATATATTGTTTATTTTGTAATCTGCCATAAAATATTGATGATTGGATTTTTGGTTGCTACTCTATTTATGCTGTTCTTTGAATTGAGAATTTTTATTAGAGAGAAAATATACAGACAGCGTAAGGAATAAGCACTGTTTTAGCTATAGTTGTTTCAAGCATTTGGCATGCGAATAAAGATAGCATTAAAGAAAAAGTGTTTGACAATTTCCAATTTGTAAGTATGTTATCTAATTAGATAATAAAAAGAATTATATAAAACGCCGGGTTAGTGTAAAAGCTAACTTTGGCGTATTTTTTTACGCAAAAATAAAGGAGGACAATATGAAAATAGGTAAAGAAAAAGAAGTTGAAACAAAAATACACAAGAAGAAAAATGGCAAGATTCATAAGAAGCGAGATTTAAAAATAGATAACAAAGTAATGTCTACAAGGACGAAGAATAATGTAAGAACAATGAGAAAAGTAGCCGAGTCAAAGATTGTAGACAACATTGAAGGTGGTGAAAACATTGAAGGAGCTTTTGAAGCCTCAGGAATGGCAATCAAACCTGTAGAGAGAGTTGTAAGTGAAGGTAATCGCATTAGAAAAAAGGCACAAGTTTCAAAACTTCAAAAAGAAGTCGTAGGAAGCAGGTTAAGAAAGAGAGCGGTTAATAAAGGTAAACAATTAGCAAAAAAGTCAAGCAGAAAGGTGGTAAAGAAAACGCCTAAAAAGATGGCTAAAGATACCGGCAGGAAAGTGGCAAAGGAAAGTACAAAGATTGCAGCCAAGGTTGGGACTGCAGTGGCAGGTTCAGTGGCAGGACCAGAAGGAACTTTGATAGGAATGGCTGCAGGCGAAGCAGCAGGAATGAAGATTGACAATACATTTTACAAGGCAGAGCAAAGAAGTAGAATGATGAAATTTTTTATGGATAAGCTGAAACCAAACGAAGAGCAGAATGACAGCCTTTTCAAACTTGTGGGGAGCATGGTAAGAAACAAAATGACTTTTATGATTAAAAAAGAAGTATCCTTGTTGGCACCATTGATTACACCAATTTTATTAATTGTAATAGCTGCAACTGGAATTGTATTTGCCGTAATTGCAGTTTTGTACAACTCACCATTTGCATTACTTCTTCCACCATTGGAAAGTGGAAACACAATACAGTCAGTGACAACACAGTATGTTTCAGAATTTAATCAGGAAGTGCAGACTTTGATTGATGAACACAAGGACGCTGACAAGGGAAGAAAGGTGTATGTGGATTATGAAGGAATGAATAGTGAACCGTCCAATTATTACGACATTATGAGTGTATACATGGTTAAGTACGGATATGAAAATACCGCGACAAAAATGAATGAAACGAACAAGCAAAATTTGAAAGCAGTGTTTGATGACATGTGTAAGTACACCACGGAGAATGTAACAGAGAAAAAAGGCAAAAAGAAGACAAAGTACTTAGAGGTGAGAATTACACTAAAAACATATACGGAAATGGCAATAGAGTACCAGTTTGATGAGAATAGAACAGCAACACTTAATCAGTTGATGAGTGCTTACATAACAAACAATCCTTCTGGTGGAAGTCAGATAAGTGGATTACAGGGAAGTCTTACTCCGCAGGAAATAAGCAACATAACAGACAAGATTTCTAACTCAACACAAAAAGTTGTTGCTTCATTTGTTTTGTCAAAAGTAGGATATCCTTACAGTCAGCCGTTAAGAAACAGTGGAAAGGCATTTGACTGTAGTTCACTGGCATACTATGCGTGGAAGTCAGCAGGTGTTGACATATCGTTTAGTGGTGGAACAACTGCGGCTGCGGAAGCGGAAGGACTGAAAGATAAGACAGTAAAAGAAGAAAATCTACAACCGGGGGATTTGATTTTCTACAGTTATACAACCAATGGAAGGTATAAGAACATCAGCCATGTTGGAATTTATGTGGGTAATGGAAAGATGGTGGAAGCCGTGGATGAAGCGCATGGAGTTTGCTTGGGAAATTATCATAATGGTGGATTAGCTATGATATGCAGGCCATTAAAGCAAAATTAAAACAATAAAAAACATCTGGTACACATTAATTATGAAAGAAATGGTTCTTTATTCTATAATATATTGGTGATAATAATATAAGAATAAAATATTAGGAGGAACAGGACTATGTCAAGGTATGCTTATATATGCGTGTGGAGAAAAAATTAAAATATTGCTCGACAAGAAGAATCAATGTTAAAAATTGAAATTAAAAAGAGAAAATGTTTGTTGGTAAGCAATCGGGAAAAATTTGAAAGTTTTGCTTACATCAGAATGGTAAAACTACTGATAGAAGGTGATGAATTATATATTAAATCCATTGATTGCTTAGGGAGAGATCATTATGAAATCATAGAACATGTATAAGGAATGGATAAGAATGAAGATAAAATTGCTATTAATATGCAGCTAATGATGGAACAGTTTCAGTATGAATGGGAAAAAGGTGGATGTCTATGTAAGAGAATCGTAGTCACTGTAAAGAATCTGAAATATATTTATATGATTATCGTGAATTAGATACAGAACAATGGAGAATAGCTGAACAAGGACGTTCTTTTATTTAAACATTGCTTGAAAATCATCATCAATGAGATAATTTGACATAAATTAAAATTTAGTTTATAATATCGCTTGCTTTGAGTAGAAAGTATGTATATGTGGGGGAAGATACAATATTCTTTATCAATTCGGTAGTTAAATCACCCAAATATGTTTAGTAAAATATTATATTCTGACAATAATTAATTCTGTTTAAGAAATAATTATAGTGGCTGAATTATAAAACTAAATTCCGTGTGAAAGACTAAATCCAATTCACTGTAAGCAAAGAAAAAGCTTATGAAACAGGCGGTTAGAGTTAAATAATTCCTACCAGAAATAAATACCCCCCAAAAAAATATGATTTATAATAGGAGAAAATTAGTGAGTATATTAACAGAGAAAGCTAATAAGCAAAATACAAATGGTCCAATGTCTCTTTTTAAGAGTCTGGATCTAGTGATAGTATGTCTGGTATTATACGACTGTGTCGCAATCATCTTTTCTTACTTTGTAGCACTCTTATTGAGGTTTGACTTGACCTACAGCTACATACCAGAGGAATACCTACTGGGCTATACAAACTCAATAATTCCATATGCACTCTTCTGCATAATACTACACGCAGCTTATAAGCTATACAGGTGCGTTTGGCGATTTGCCAGTTACATAGAGATGATAAAAGCAATAGGCTTATCCATAGTTGAGGTAGTGATATACGTTTTAATAATGACAATTTTGGTACAGAAAATGCCAGTGTCATACTATGTCTTCGGAATTATGATGCAGCTAGCAATGATTGTAACGGTACGTTTTGCCTACATATTTATTCTATTCCTTCGCACCATCAGGGCAGAGAATAAGGACTACGATAAACGAGTAATGATAATAGGAGCAGGTGCAGCAGGACAGGCAATACTTAGAGACATCAAACTTGCAAAAGAAACAAATGAGAAGGTCATGTGCCTTATAGACGATGATCCTACAAAATTAGATAAATACATATACGGTGCACAGATAGTTGGCGGAAGAGACGACATAATGTCAGCTGCGAAGAAGTATAGCGTTGACAAGATATATGTAGCAATTCCAAGTGCTCCGATGCAGAACATAAGAGAGATACTAAACATCTGCAAGGAGACAGGATGCGAACTGAAGAATCTTCCTGGGATATATCAGTTAACTTCAGGCGAGGTAACTATCAGTCAGATGAAAGATGTAGCAGTTGAGGACCTGCTCGGCAGAGATACCATCAATGTAGATATGGATGAAATATTAGAATATGTTTCAGACAAGGTTGTACTTGTAACAGGTGGTGGAGGATCCATCGGCTCTGAACTGTGCAGACAGGTAGCAAGTCATCATCCAAAGAGGCTTATAGTATTTGAAATCTATGAGAATAACTCCTATGATATACAGCAGGAGCTTAAGAAGGATTACTCAGAACTTAACTTAGACGTCATTATAGGTTCAGTAAGGGACAGTAGAAAGATATTCCAGGTAATGGAGACCTACAGACCGCACATTGTTTACCATGCAGCAGCACATAAACATGTGCCACTTATGGAAGACAGTCCATGTGAGGCCATCAAGAATAATACAATCGGGACATATAAGACAGCATATGCCGCAATGGCATATGGTTGCGAGAGGTTCGTGCTTATCAGTACAGATAAGGCAGTAAAACCAACAAATATTATGGGAGCTTCCAAGAGATTGTGCGAGATGGTTATACAGGCATTCGACAAGAAGGTAAAAGAAGGAAAAGCTGCAGAGATACCACAACTCTTTACACACCATATGCAAGCACATATGGAGAAGGATTCATTCAAGGAATCTATCAGAAATACCAAGACAGAATTCGTCGCTGTTCGATTTGGAAATGTATTAGGAAGTAATGGCTCCGTAATACCAATTTTCAAGAAACAGATAGCAGCAGGTGGACCTGTAACAGTAACACACCCTGATATCATAAGATATTTCATGACGATACAAGAGGCAGTAAGCCTTGTTATTCAGGCAGGCACTTATGCTAAGGGAGGAGAAATATTTATATTCGACATGGGCGAACCAGTCAAGATAGATACATTAGCGAGAAATCTTATCAAATTGTCAGGTAAAAAAATTGACATCGATATAAAGATAGAGTACAGCGGACTCCGCCCAGGAGAAAAGCTTTTTGAGGAAAAACTTATGGCTGAGGAAGGCTTAGAGAAAACAAAGAATGAGCTTATTCACATAGGAAAACCAATCGAATTCGATATTGACTTTTTTCTAGGTAAGCTTGAGGAATTGATGGATACAGCTTATCAGAATAATGATGATAATATTAAAGAACTTGTACAGAAAATGGTTGTAACTTATAGACCAAATGAATGCAAAGGATAATAAATATGTTTGAGAAAATAAAAATAACTAAAAACTTTAAAGATTAGTAATAGACAAGAAATCATTATCCAACAGGTAAGGGTTTTTGTAGCGGTTGGAGATGAGAATGAGACTAAAAAGTTTTATATATCAATAAAAGAAAGGCAAAAAGTATGTTAAGAGAAAGTAAAGGTTTAAAAGTGGAGCCAAGAAATATACCTTTTTCACCGCCAGATATAACAGATTCTGAAATTGAGGAAGTTGTAGATACGCTCAAATCAGGTTGGATTACAACTGGTCCCAAAACGAAACTTTTGGAAAAAAAAATTGCAGAATTTTGTGGGACGAGTAAAGCTGTATGTCTTGCTTCACAAACAGCTTGTGCAGAAATGACATTACGTGTGCTTGGAATTGGACCAGAAGATGAAGTGATAGTACCTGCTTACACTTATACTGCCAGTGCCTCAGTGGTGTGTCATGTTGGAGCAAAGATTGTAATGGTTGACTGCCAAAGGGATTCATTTGAAATGGACTATGGTAAGTTGGCAGATGCTATTACTGAGAAAACGAAAGTAATCAATCCAGTTGATCTTGGTGGAGTTCCATGTGACTATGATAGGATTTTTGAAATTGTAGAAAGTAAGAAACACCTATTTCATGCTAAAAATGATATTCAAAAAGCAATTGGTAGAATCATTGTTATGACCGATACGGCGCATGCATTTGGTGCAACATGGCATGGAAAGGCTACAGGAAGTATTGCTGATTTTTCAAACTTTAGTTTTCATGCTGTAAAGAACATTACAACTGCAGAAGGCGGAGCGGTAACATGGAGAGACATTAAGGGAATTGATAATGAAGAGTTGTACAAAAATTATCAGTTACTTTCACTGCATGGACAGTCAAAGGATGCACTTGCAAAAACGAAATTAGGTGTATGGGAATATGATATTATTGGCCCGTGGTATAAGTGTAATATGACAGATGTGGTAGCAAGCATTGGACTTTCACAAATGAAAAGATATCCAGAGATGTTAAGAAGAAGAAAAGATATTATAGAAAGATATGATGCCGCTTTTAAACCTTTAGGAATAGAAGTATTGCCACACTATACTACAAATTATCAGTCTTCAGGACACTTATATCTCACTAGAATACCTGATATTACACCAGAGCAGAGAAATGATATTATTGTAAAGATGGCAAAAGAGGGAATTGTTTGTAATGTACATTATAAGCCATTGCCTATGATGACGGCTTATAGGAAATTGGGATTTGATATAAGGAGTTACCCAAATGCTTATAATTATTTTGCAAATGAGATTACGTTGCCGTTACATACCAAACTTTCAGATGCAGATGTTGAATATATAATTTTGAAATATTCAGAAGTAGCGAAAATAAAAAATTAGAATTATGAGGGAAAAATGTCAAAAAAGATATTAATAATAGCGGCTCATCCAGATGATGAGTTATTGGGATGTGGAGCAACAATCGCTTTACATGCAGAAGCAGGAGATGAAGTGAAATCAATTATTTTGTGCGAGGGTGAAACAATGCGGGCACAGAATACCATTAGTAAATTAAATGCAACAAAAAGAGCTGCAGAAATATTAGGAATAAGGGAATCCGTATGTATTGACTTGCCAGATCAACATTTAGACACATTGGCCATAGTTGATATTATTTCACCGATAGAAAAAATAGTACAGGAGTATAAACCAAACATTATTTATAGTCATTTTGGTGGGGACATCAACAAAGATCACCAGTTGGTCTTCGAGGCGTCTCTTGTTGCGTTAAGACCTAAAAATTTTTTTGTGGAAGCGATATATTCATTTTATATTGTGGGAAGTACAGAATGGAATTATCCGCGAGATTTCAGACCAGATACATGGGTTGGATTTGATTCGCACATAATGGAACGAAAACTTCTAGCATTCAGTTGTTATGAAAGTGAATTATGTGAGTATCCTAATCCACGCTCGTTAGTGGGATTGGAAAACTTAGCTAAATATACAGGAAATCAGTGCTGTATGGAATATGCAGAAGCATTTATGACAATTAGAAGAACGGTTAGAGGTAATAGTTTATGATTTATAGACTAATTAATGTTGTAGCAATGTTCGGATTTGTGTATTGGCTTTGAAAGTATTATCTTCAAGTTTTTACAAATCAATATGCAGACATTTCATAGATTATACACTTTAATCCTAATATAAATCATGTCAAAATGCTCATATCGAGGTTACACTAGTTCGGTGCTTAAAATACAGAAAGGATAAAATCCTTTCAAGGAAAAATTTAGTTAATAGCTGGTATCTAGCCTAGGACCAAAGTCGTGAGGTAAGGTTTAAGCGTAGGTTGAGGAGTATGAGAGCCAAAATGCAAAGATATGACGGATTCACCAGGGCATAGAGCGTAGTTGAGCATATAAAGAATTTCAAGTGTATCTAGGAGTCCTGATTGTTTTTGCTAAAATAGTAAGGTGCGAACAAAATCTGGTAAATGGAGTGAGGTTGATAAGTTGTCAGAAGTCAGAATGTTTTATATTAGTGATGAAGCACATGAGAGTGTGTGGAGCAAAGGAAACAGCAAATAAATATCGGAGGGTTGTAAAGCATGGAATAAGAACGAAAACGAATAGATATCAATTAGCGAATAGTTATTCTTAAATTGACGCAATTATAGATAATGATTCTCCATAGCTGGATATTTAATTGATGTTTAGCAAATTAGATTTCATGTATAATATAGTTCATTGGTTGAAAAAGTTTAAACATTTTTTCAGTTCTTTTATTATACAAAGTTAGAGAAAATTAAATGGTGTGCGAATTACTTACCTAATACTGTTAGATTATACTGTTATGGCAGTTAAAAAAATTGACATAAATTAAAATTTAGTTTATAATGTCGTTTGTTTAGAGTAGAAAGTATGTATATGTGGGGGGAACACAATATTCTTTATCAATTCTATAGTTGAATTCCCAAAAATATACTTAGTAAAATAATATATGTGAGCAATATGTAATTCTGTTTTAGAAATGATTATATTTGCTGATTTGTAAAACTAAATTCCATGTCTATAAAAATGCTCAAAATTTAAAAGGCTTGATTACGTAAAGGTTATTAAACATTAAAAAGTTAATTACATTTTTCTTTAAATTGGCAGGGCAGAATGTGATTTGAAATTTCAAATTTGGAATTATTATAGTGAGAGGACAAGGGTGTTTGTAACAAAAAAAATATGTACATATATACTGTGGTTAATAATGGATTTGGTAATCTTTAGCTATTACATTAAAGGCTTTGTTCTATTTGAATAAAATTAAATTAATAATTGCAACATAAAAATTGCGTATAAGGAGGGCTTATGAAAAAGTTATTGCCGTTTGAGTATCCAACAATAGTAGATACGTATAGTGGTATTGCAGGAAATGTAGGGGCATATATGAATTATAGAAAGGAATATATGCCACTATTAATAGTCAATCATTTTTTAATTACATATAATTGGACTAAAAAAGAGGTTGGTTTTAATTGGATGTATTATAAAAATAATTATGGACATTTTACTGATATTCGATTAGAAGCAAAAAAAGAAGGAACCATCAAAACAATAAAGAAATATATATTAGACAATAAATATATTCGAATCATTTTGGATTTTTATTATATTAGCAACACCACATGGTATAAAGATGAAAGTCATTTACTGCACTATATTCCACAGATAATTGGATTTGATGATAATGAGGAATGTGTATTTCTTGTAGACAATTTGTGTGATGGAAAATATAAAATTATTAAAGTTCCATATAAGGAAATAAAAGAGGCAAGAAATGGTCATGAAGATGAAATATTTGATTGCTCATATTTTGATAGAAAAATAGATTTTATTCTATCTAAATATGAATTGGTTGAGTTGTTGAAAAGTTGGTTGGATTCTTGCTGTTATTTAAAAAAAACAAGTGATAATATAGACAGTCAAGAAGAGATTGTATATGGAATGGATGTATATAACGTTTTAGCATGGACGACGGAAGAAACTTCAAAAAATGCTGAAGAAGCATATGATGTCCGCACATTTCATGCAATAATTAATCATTTTGATGTTTTTAATGTGATGTTGGCAGAGTGGATAATTTCTACAAACTATATATCGCCAATGTATGTTGATGAGTTGACAAAAATCACATCTGATATACAGGATTTATGTAAGAGGGCTAGAATTATGGAAAATTTATATTTAAAATTGGTTGCAACACAAAATCATAATACAATGAAAAGACTTTTAGAGATGATTGAACAAATAAAGATACAAGAAGAAGATAGCATCAGAAAATTGATTTTTATTTTGCAGAGTTAAAAAAGGAGATGTGGTTTGAAACTATAATTAAATAAGATGAATAAAATAATAAAAATAATGACTGTATTGTTGTTGGTGAGTTTACTTATTATGAGGCTGGTATCAATGGAACTGAGCTCAGTTGCTAGGACTTTGGGATTGCTAGTATTGTTTCTGCTACTTCTAATATCAGAGATATTTCCAGTTTTTCTGACATGCATGATTTGTATAGTCCTAATGCCGATGTTGGGAGTTGCGAATAGTTTTTCAGATGCGTTAAGTGGTTTTTCTAATCAAGTTATTTTTTTTGTAATAGCTTCGTTTGGAATTGCTAGTTCGCTAATACATGTTTCAATTCAGAAAAGATTACTTTTATTTCTGTTAAGACTGTTTGGAAAAAATATCAACTTACTAATTTTAGGATTTATGATCTGTTCAGCATTGATATCTGCAATTATATCTAATGTTTCGACATGTGCTATATTTATTGCACTTGTAGAGGAGCTGATGATGATATTGCCAAAAGAAAAATATAAAGAGATTTCAAAAGCTTTAATGATAGGAGTCTCAATTTCAAGTATGGTAGGGGGAGTTGTGACACCGATTGGAAGTTCTATTAACTTGTTAGCATTGTATGTTTTGAAGAAACAAACAGGTTTGTATGTATCATTTGCTCAATGGATGTGTATTGGAATTCCTATAGTATTATGTACTATTCCTATAGCATGGTTCATAATAATAAATGTTTTTGATATTGAGGAGGTTAATGGAGATGCTTTAAAAAAATATTTATATAATTTAGAATTGCCAAGCAAACTTGAAAAAGGTGAAATAAAAGTAATTGTTATTATGATTGGAATGATTACTCTTTGGATACTTTCTTCGTGGGTGACAGTTATAAATATAATGCATGTTGCACTGGTTGGGAGCATTATTTTTTGTTTGCCTAAAATAGGAGTTATTACATCACAAGAATTTTTAGAGTCCGTTAATTGGGAATCGGTTTTTCTTGTTGGAACAGTATTATCTATAAGTAACGTTGTTGTTCAAAGTGATATAAGTGGGAAAATGTTAGCTTTAATACCAACTCTCTCTTCTATCAATAGCATCTTAGTCTTAGCATTTATTGCCGTAATAACGTTTATTTCTTTGTCAATTATACCGGTTGCACCATCATTAGTAACATTGTTGGCACCTGCGATTATACAAATTGCAATTGCTTGTTATATAAGTCCATGTATTGCCATATGCGTTTTCGCAATTTGTTTATGCAATTGCTATTTGTTACCGTTGGATACAGTATGTGTGTTGACTTATAGTAAAGGTTATTATGAAGTGATTGATTTGATAAAAGTTAGCTTACCCTTGCAGATGTGCTTGATATTTATAGTATCTTTAGTAAGTTTTTTTGTTGGAAAAATATTAAATTGGATTTAAAAAAGAAAAGGAGATAAATTATGAATATATTAAATAAACTTGAGAAAATTATTGAGGAAGTAATAAGTAACGATTGGGAGGGAGGAAAAGTAACACTAACAAACGAAACCAAAATATTAGAGGAGTATGGTATAGATTCAATATATGCAATACAAATACTATCAATGATTGAAGAAGAATTTGGAATAATAATAGACGATGAGGATTTGCAATTGTCTATGCTGAAAGATACTTCGACAATAGTAGATTATATAGAAAAAAAGAAAAATAATCAGTGATTACAAATATGAAAAACTTACTAAATTAAGCTTGTATAGGTTGTAGCAAGTTATTAAGACGGTTTATCAAGTTACTTTGTGTTTTCGTTATATTAAAGATAAACGATTTTTAGAGTATGGGTTGGTTGACTGGCTAAATAGACAAAAAATACTAAAGCTAATAAATTATAGGACAAAGGGAAAATATTCAATTGGATAAGTCAGTTTCGCAATGAATGTCAAACAAATGAAGAAGCAAAGTCGATTACGGTTACATAAAAGAGAAACTTACGCTTAAGAAATAGTTGGTCGGACTTCAAAAAATTACTTCTTAAAAAAAGAGAAGACATTCTTTTTGGAGGAAATCGATTAGAAATTTATCGTTTTCCTCCAAAAATATCAACAAGATTTTGAATTAAGTGAGCTATTACGCAAATTCAATATCTATTCAAATGCTTATTATAATTATCTGAAAAATCACAAGGTAAAATTCATTAAAAGAAAGATGAAATAAAAGCTACTATAACCAATTTTTTATTCCCACGGTGGTGTGGATGGATATCTTACAATTCATGAATATCTTAACCGCAAGGGGGAAAGCATAAGTCCTGTTAACAGTTTACAAATATGTGAATACAGAACAAGAGTTATGTTCTATATTGAGAAAAAAGGAAACATTATTATAAGCATGGAACTGCTTATAAAGAGTTTCAAAAACAAGCTAAATCAGATGAAATGAATCAGAAAAGGGATACAGAATTTACTTGTCTTTTTCTTGCTGATATCACAAAGAGACGCAACTGCTCCATTATACATTTGTATGACTAAAGCGTCATGGCTAGTATAACAGGGAAAAATATAATTGCAAAACTTGCAAGCAAACAGTAAAGAAACTATTGATTCACAGCCTGTAAGTGCCCCACACAAACTTATGCTACACTTATATTAAGGAAGCTCAGTTTACATCCAAAAGATTATAGAGTTTGTGAGAAAATTGGAATTATATAAAGTATGAGTAAGCTTGGGGATTTGTATAATAATGCAGGCAGCTATGGAGCGATGCTTCAATACATTGAAGTATGACCTTATTAATCTGAAGTATTATCATACTGAAGAAGAGTGTTCTGGTATAGAAGAATTTGCGTACGTTCATTATAAATATGTTCGATTGCATTCTTATAACAATTATAAAATGGCATGTGAAGTACGTTACAGGGTGCGGAAATCCTGTGGCAAAATTAGGTCATAGTGTTAAAAATGCTTGATTACAACATATTATAATTGGATATTCAAAAGAATTTTATTAGAAAGGCAGAAAGTAATAAAAAGATATGAAGCAAGTAATAAAAAACATTAAATTTGATTTGAAACAAATAATAAATTTTGGACGAGTAATCCAAAAGCTAGATTCAAAACGTATTAAATATGCAATGTTTACTAATTTTATGCTTTCTTTTTCCGAGATTGTTTTTAGTGTAGTAATTATAAATTACATTATTAATGCATACAAAGACGAAAGTTTCAAGCTCAATACTTTTGTTGCAATGATGGTATGTGCTCTTATTTTCCAAATTAGTGTTTGGGCAATCGAAAGCTTTTACTATGAAGTGGTTAGTGAAGTTTCAAATATGAAAATAAGTGAAGGGATTCATAAACAGATTTTTAAAGCGTTAGATAACGTTAAAATTAATAAAATAGAACAATCTAAGTATTATGAAAAATACAATTTTATACTGAATGATTGCGATAATAGAGTAAAGGAGTATATTCAATTTATTGAGTCACTTTGCGGAACTATTGTGACGTTAGTATCTTTATCATCAGTAATAGTAATAGCTGAGCCTATATTATGGATATTTTTTGTTTTGCCAGTAGTATTAGATTTATATGTTACACCAAAGTTAAATAAACAAATATTTGAATATGATAAAAAGAGAAATAATTTGGAGCGAAAAGGCGAATACGCTCAAAGAGTATTGTATTTAAAAGATTATGCAAAAGATGTGAGATTAACAAAAATAACAAAAGTGATATTACAACAATACAAAGAGTATATTAAAGGAGTAATTGGACTTATAGATGACTACGGCTATTCTATAGCAAAAAAGATGTCGATGATAACTTTTTCGTATCAAGTTTTTTCATTTTTCTCAGTAATTGTAATTGTATGTTTGGAAGTTAAATTTGGGCTTATGAAAATGAATCAAGGAATAATTATAATTTCATTATTTAATCAGGTTGTGTATTCAATAAAAAATATTGCCGATTTGTATTCTGAATGTAATAGACAGTCGTTGTATATTAATCAGGTTTTGGAGTTTATTAAAAAAAATGATTACAAAAATGATTACTCGGATATTAAAGAAAAAATTAATAAAATTCGTGTAGAAAATGTTTCTTTTCGATATGCAGAGAATAGTTATGCTGTGAATAATATTTCTTTTGAAGTACATTCAGGGGAGAAAATAGCATTGTTAGGTGAAAATGGTTCGGGAAAGAGTACGCTAGTTAAATTATTGTTAAACTTTTACAATCCGACAAAAGGAAAAATATATATAAATGAGACTAATCTGAATAACATTAATCAAAAGAAGTATGTTGGAAAAGTAGGGGCATTATTGCAGGATTTTAGAATTTTTTCCACTACTATCGAAAAAAATATTTTGCATAGAGAAGTAAAAAATGACTCAGATTTGGTAATTTTAGAGGATGCGATAAGAAAGAGCGGATTCGAAGAAAAATTTAAAAAATTAAATCGAGATAAGAAATTACAGGTGACAAAAGAATTCGATAAAAATGGAATAGTGTTGTCAGGTGGAGAAATGCAAAAATTAGGAATAGCACGAGCAATAGCGAAGCAATCAGATATATTAATACTTGACGAGCCAACGAGTGCTATGGATCCCATAGCTGAAAGTGAATTTTATAAGGTAATTGAAGAAAATTTTAAAGATAAGATAGTGATATTTGTTTCACATAATTATTCAGTAGGAGCGTTTGTGGATAGGATTATTTATATGAAAAATGGTGAAATATGTGAGATGGGTAAACACGAAGAATTGATAAAAGAAAATGGAGAATATGCACAAATGTTTAAAATTCAAGCAGAGAATTTCTACGGGAAAAAGGGTGAATAGAATGAAAAGAATGTTTTATAATTTAGGCTTTGTCCTAAAATACTACTGGAAAGAAAATAAAATATATGTTATTTCATTTTTTTTGAAAATTGTATTTGGTGCGATTATTATAGCAGTTGACAGTACGTTGTTGCTCAAAATTGTTTTTGATTGTTTTGACAATTCAAAGCCTTTTAATCAGACGATGTTATATGTTGCAGTAATAGCGGGGATAAATGTTATTAATATTATAGGCAGCCCTATGTTTGATAAAATATTCAAAGACAAGATTGATATGAAGGTGAAGGGAGTACTACAGACTGATTTGTTTGATAGAATAGGACAAATGGATATGCTTTTTTATGATAATCCAGAGTTTTATGATGAATATTCATTGGTATATAGAGAGTCAGGAACAAGACCACAACTCATAATGCAACACCTAGGTGATATATTATATAATATAGTTAATTTAATTACAGTGTTTATCATAATATTAAGAATAGATTACGTGGTTGTTTTGATAATTGTAGTTGGAATATTGTTTAACTTTTATATCGATATTGTCATAGCAAGAAAAAATGCTAAAAGAGATTTAGAACTAGTAAAATATAAAAAAATAAATGAATATTTTAAAAGAATACATTATTTAAGAGAATATATTGCTGAAATAAAATTGTTAGAAGATAACAAATTTCTACTTGACGAGTATTCGGAAAATATAGGTGAATTTAACAAAATATATAAGAGATATGGAACGAAAATAGGGACTTTAAAGTTTATCAACGGAATTATTCAATCTATTTTGGTTAGTTTTTTAATATATTTTATGTTAGTTTATGATTTGATAGTAAAAAGAAGTATATCAATTGGTGATTTTTCAGCTATTTTAGGGTCTATTTGGAATTTAACAGAACAATTAACTACACTAATAGGAAATGTGAGCATATTAACAGAGGATGCGGTTTATTGTGAAAAAATGAAAAAGTTTATGGAATTGCATATAGAGAAGAGTGCAGGAAAAGAAAAATTTCCAGATAGTCCTAAGAAGATTGAATTAAGGAATATTTCATTTTCTTACAATGGAAAAGATAAGATATTAAATAATATAAGTATGACAATAAATAGTGGAGATAAAATTGCAATTGTTGGGGAAAATGGAGCTGGAAAATCAACATTAATAAATATAATACTGGGATTGTATTCTAATTATGAGGGAACAATATTATTAGATAACAAAGATATAAAAAAATATGATAATGTGTTGAGAAATGATTATTTCGGAGCGCTGTCTCAAAACTTTAATATTTATTCTGCTAGTATTTTAGATAATGTGAGTATGGGCGAAGATAAAGGTAAAAAAGAAATTATAAAGGCTTTAGATGAGGTAGGGTTTAAGGAAAAATTAAATACGTTGTCAAACGGTATATATACTATATTGACTAGAGAATTTGATGATGATGGAATTAATCTTTCAGGTGGTCAAAATCATATGATAGCGATGGCAAGAGTGATAATCAATGATTATAGTGTTATATGTTTAGATGAGCCTTCGAGTGATTTAGATCCTAGAAGTGAAAGCGTATTTAATGATTTATTGCTCTCTTCATTTGGAAATCGTACAGTAATATTTATTTCACATAGATTTTTTGCTACAAGACAAATTGAAAAGATATATATGATGTCAAATGGAAGAATAATAGAACAAGGAAATCATGATGAATTGATGAAACTTGGTGGAAAATATGCAGAAATGTATAAAATACAAGAAGAAAAATATGCTATATAACTAGATTTACAAACTGACTTTTATTGTTTAAAAAAAACAGTAACTTCTATTTTGTAAGAGTATAGAAAACAAAAATAATATTATTTGAGGAGGAGACAGTTATTGTCGCAAAAAATGAACGATTACTTAGAATATATAAAAAAAATAAATGATGAAACGAGAAACAGCAGAAGAGAGGTTCTGGTTAATCAAGTTTACACAAACAAGCCTATAAAAAGCTTTGGTAAATTGGAAAGTATTGGATATAAAATTTCGCAAATATTAGGTATAAATAAGAACCAAGTACGTGTATCGACATGTATATTTGCGGGAGATCATGGAATTAGTGAATTAGGTTTATCGGTATTTGAACAATCGCAAACAAAAAAGATTGTGGAACTCATTGGAAAAGGAGAAACACCTGTTAATAAAATATGCCATGAAGCTAATTCAGAAATATATTGCTTTGATATAGGAATAAATGCAGATGTTAATTACAGTGAAAAAATAATTAATATGAAAGTAAAAAAGGGGACAAGAAATTTCCTTTGTTTTGATGCTTTAGAACGCAATGAAGTAATAAACGCATTAAATAAAGGAATTGAAGCTGCAAATATATTATGTAAAAAAGGAGTAGATATTGTTGCAGTGGGTGAGGTTGGGATTGGAAATACTATTTCAACGTCAATTATTACAGCAATACTATGTGGAAAGAATGCGGAAGAGGTAACAGATGTTGGAACAGGAATTGATAATGAAAAGTTACTTAAAAAAAGGAAAATTATCGAAGAAATGATTGATAAGTGCAAATCTGAAGAGCAAGACATTATCACGTTATTACAAAAGGTAGGGGGGCTGGAAATTTGTGCTGAAGCTGGGTTTATTATCGGATGTTCATACCACAAAATTATTGTAATTTTAGACGGATATATTAGTGGGACAGCAGCACTAGTTGCAAATGAAATGTGTCCTAATATTTCAAATTATATATTTGGATCGCATATGTCATCTGAAAAGGGACATAAATATATATTCGATAAATTAAAACTTAATTCAATATTTGATATGGGAATGCATTATGGATTAGCTACTGGTTCATCAGCTGCATTACCTATGTATAAGATGGCATACAAAATAGTAAATAAGTAATATGAAAGCATTAGGTATTAAAGTGAAAAATATAGTGTGGGATTTAGATGGTACATTATTCGATACCTGGGATTTACATATACAAACTGTAAAAGAAATATACTGCTTGTGCTATAGAGAAAAAATAAGTACGTTAAAAATTTTAAGGAAACAAGATAATAATTTATTAAAAACACTTAATAATATTTTTGTTGAAGAAAAATTGGAGGAAATTTTAAGTCAATATAGATTAATTACAAAAAAAATAATTAACGATGGTTACTTGTTTGATAAATTGAATATCAAAGCAGTATTTGAAGAAAATTTTGGGAAAGAAAAAGGAGTACAGTTGGAACTAATAACAGGTAGAGATTATTTTACAACTGATTTGATATTAGAAAAATATGGGATAAAACATTTTTTTAATAAGATTATATGTAGCGAAAATTTACAGTTTGAAAAAAGTAAATACCTAGAAGAATCTAAGAACAAATATAATAATTGGATTTATGTAACTGACTCAATGGTTGAAAAAAAACAACTTGAAAAATACTTTAAAGATATTATTTTAGTGAATTGGTTTAAAGAAAATGATGAGAGTTACGTTGCAGAAAAGATGGAGGAGATAATTTATGGATAGTAATATCGAAAATGTAGAGAACTTGCTTAAATATAGTAAGTGCGGCATGGAAGAATTTATAAAAGAGGATAAAATAGATTATTCGAAAATTCCAATAAACATAATTAATCAATACAGAGACGACTTGTTGTCAAAAGGAATATTTACAGGGTGTAGAGTTGGTGTACTTATAAAAAACAATAATATTTTTTTCCCTGTCGTGATTACATTAAATAAATTATGTTCACAATTATTCTTTTTAAATGATATCATTTACAATGATAATAATATAGACGAAAAACATATAATTGATATTTTAATAACTGATAAACCAATAAAAAATAGTAATTACATTGGTGAAGAAAAAATAAATATGTTTAATGAAAAAATATATATATATTTATTTAGTCAGAATAATTATAAAAAATCGATAAAAGAAAGAGAATATGTTTTTTTTACAAGTGGTACAACAGGAAAATCTGATATGGTGTATAAGAAGGAATCTTCAATTTGTAAAGAGGCTATTTCAATAAGTCGAAAATTGAAATTTCAAAAGAATGAAAAAATGTTAGTGATTGCACCAACTTTTCATGCTTATGGTAACGCATATTCATGTTTTGCAGCTGCATTTGCGGGAGTAACAGTAAAATATTTACCAAATATTTCTACAAAAACAAAAATATTAAAAGAATTACAATCAAATGAATATAATATACTTCTCTCAACACCATTCTATTTTGAACAACTAATTGAAAATGAAGAATGCTTGTCAAAACTTAGATTAAAAGTATGTAGCGGTGGCAAGGTAGGGAAAAAAATATTCTCTTCTAAGGTAAATATAAATAATGCATACGGATCTACAGAAACAGGCGCAATTTCCATACAAACATTTGAGAGTGGCGGTAGTAACACTGATGTTGGTAATGAATATGATGGTGTTAAGGTAATGTTTTTGAAAGATAATAAAAAGAATGATTTAAAAGGCAGTGTTGTAATTAAATCTGATTATATAGCACATAAAATAGTTACTCAAAAAGAAGAACAAATAATAAATAATAATACGATAGTTTTAAAAGATGAAGGATACAGAAATAGCAATGATGACATTGTCATTTTAGGGAGAAAAGATAGGATAGTAAATATCGCTGGAGAAAAGATATCCCTTAATGAAGTAGAAGAAATCTTATATAAAATTGGCAATGTAAAAGAAACAAGGGTTGTTGTCAAATTAGATAATGATATGCAAGAATATTTATGTGCCTATGTTGTGCTGAATGATAAGAATATGCCGATAAACTTAAGGGGCGAAATGATGAAATATCTACCCATATCTAAGATACCAAAAAAAATTTATTTTAAAGACTTTTTGTTGAAAACAGAGACAGGAAAAATTAAAGAGAAACAGGAATAAAATAATATTTTTTAATGAAGTAACGTATTACGATAATAAAAAAATATGATATAGCAATTTGTATATTGGCTAGTAATTGAGAAGAGAATGACTTTTATTTTGGACAATATTTAAAAGCGAGTCGAAGTATTTTAATAAGGTTATAAATAGAGATAGAAAAATATAGGAGCAACAAATGAAAACAGTAGTGGCAATACATCAACCAGATTTCATACCATACTTGGGATATTTTTATAAAATGTACAAGTCAGACATTTTTGTTTTTTTAGATGATGCACAATATTCATGCTCGAATATGCATAATTGGAATAGAATAAAATTATCAAATGGAGAAGGAAGACTGAAAATTCCAGTTGATTTTAGCTTTGGAGATCCAATAAATAAAGTTAAAATAAGGAATAATTTGAATTGGAAAAGTAAACACTTAAAAACGATAGAAATGAACTATTGTAAAGCAAAATACTTTAAAGAAGTGTATGAAGACATTTGTGAAGTTTATGCCGATGAATGTGATAATTTGTCTGAATTTAATAAAAATATAATTACGATTATTGCAAAAAAAATGGGGATTTTACCAAAAAAAAATTTCAAATCCAGCGATTTGAAAATACAAACACTCAAAGAGGAACGTGTGATAGATATTTGCAAAAAGGTAGATGCAGATGTTTATTATTCAGGTAATGGTGCAAAATCGTATCAGCATAGTGAACAGTTTACAAGCAATGGAATTGAATTAAGATACACAGACTTTCATTCTGTGTGTTATAACCAGTTATGGAATGATTTTATCCCCAATTTGTCTGTAATTGATTTTATTATGAACGAGGGTTATGCGTGGGATAAAATAATAAAGGAAATAGAAAAAACATGAATATAATGCATAAGAATTTGAATAGTAAATGTCGGTAGTTACTGAAAAAATAAATCTTTATATTAAAAATGATTATGTTATTAAATATGCGGAGGCAGGTTGAAAATGAATATATTACATATTATTCAGGATATGAATATCGGAGGAGCACAAAGAGTTTTATATAATATTGCTAAACGGATGAAAAACGATCATCATATAGTTCTGACGTATCAGGTTTGTGATGAATATAAGGAGCTGCTTCGCCAATTACTAAATACAGAAGTGAAAGTTATTATGAATATGGGTGAATTTGTTCGTGCAATTCAAGACTATACATATGACATTGTTCACTATCATTGGTGGCCGGGCATGAAAGTAATGGGGACGATTTTTGAAAAGAAGAAAATACCGGTTGTACTTTCATTGCAAGAGCAGTGTGTACCACCGAAAATAAACGCATTTTATGTGGCAGGAAGCAGGAGTAATTTTGAATATTTGAAGGATATTCCTGCTGACCGAAAGAAATATATTTATTTTGGTATTGATACTGAATTATTCCCCGAAAATAAAAAAGAACTTATTACCGAACCGGTTGTACTCGGAAGAGTCAGTACCATTATCCCAACTAAAATACCACATAATTTGATAGAAACATTATCGAAAATTACGCTAAAAGATTTTAGATACTATATTTGTGGGACGGGGGATCAAGAGGTTTTTGAACGTTTAGAGACCGAGATATCCAAATATGGACTTGAAAATCGGGTAAGTATTATAAATGATAGTTATGTGAATGACAAATATCAAATGATGGATATTTTTTTGTATTGGTTGGAAGATGGCGAAGAAGAGGCCTTTGGATTGGTTTTTTTGGAAGCAATGGCTTCAAAATGTATAATCGTTACGAAAAGAGTTGGCTCAGCAGATGAGGCTATCGTAGATGGGGAGACAGGATTTTTGTTTGATCATGAAGATGAGATCAATGATATTTTACATAAAATTGTAAGTGATCCGTCACTCCAGAGAAAAGTGAAACAAAATGCATGGAATGTAGTTCATAATCGATATACACTTGAGCATTTTGTAAATGAATACAGAGTATTATATGAGAGGTTAATAAATGAAAAAAAGTAATGTGATTGTAATTTCTAGTGAATATCCACCACATTTTGTTGGTGGAGTTGGAGTACTCACAAGAAATCTGGCGGTGGGATTACAAAAGAGAGAAATGAATGTGTTGGTTCTTACCAAGGGAAAAAAGGAGAAATGTATTTCACAAGCAGGGGTGAAAGTGGCAGTGATAGAGAGTGATGGCGAAATCTATATTAAGGACAAGAGTAGAGCTTATCAGCAACGAATGAAGTTCATTAGAAGTAGCAAAAAATATTTGAATGGTATCTATAATTTTATCATTTTGATGGATCTTTTTCTATTTCCGGAAGCATATGTTCTTTCAAAAATGCTAAAGGTTCCTTTAATTAGTTTTTTTAATCAGAATTTTGAGGAGATTTTTAGAAGCGAGGGAGAGGATACATACTGGGTTTCTGATGAATATTGCGTTGATAGTGAAAATGCATATTATATTGAAAAAGAATGCTTAAAAAAATCTTTTGCCTCTCTATTTGTGAGTGATTCGTTAAAAAAAGAAATGGAGCGATTATACTGGAAGGGAGAAAATTTATATGCTATCCCTTTAGGGATTGACACTGCAGAATTAGATAATAATTCTGATGAAAGTATTATTAGAAACAAAGGTATTGTTCATATAGCATGTGCGGGAAGATTATCAAAAATTAAAAATTTTGATACTGTCATTGAAGCTGCAAAACTAGTTTTGAATCAAACTGACGGAGTTCAGTTTCATATTTATGGAAAAGGAAAAGAAAAGGAATCATTACTTTGTAAACTGAAAGAACTTGGGCTGGAAGAAAAAGTCTCAATCGAATATTATTATAATCGCGATGTAATAGATCATATACGCTTATGTGATATAGCTATTGTACCATCTCTATATGAAACTTTTGGATTAACACTTTTTGAGTTCATGTATCTAAAAAAGCCCGTAATATGCTCAAATATTGATGTTTTTAAAGAATTGATTGGATTTTCTGATAGCGTGTTGATGATGAAAAATAACAAAGATTCTGAAGAGATGGCTGAAAAGATATTATTACTTATTCAAAACAAGGAGTTGAGACAAACGCTCGGAAAGAAGGCACATGATCATGTTTGCAAATATTATACAAAGGAATGTTTTGCAGACCGGATGGAAACAATTTTATGTGAATTGGAGAGAAAGAAAGCAACAGAGTATTATAATGCCGTTATGAAATAAATTCACTCTGATGCATGTTGTGTTGAAAAAAATTAAGTAGCAGAGAATGTGTTTATAAGATTCCACAATATGGAATTTAAGAAAATAGAGGATATTCTGTTGAATGTAATACTAAAGTCAAATATTCGTTATGTAATAATTATTATTACTATAGAATAAATTTGCGTTTTTTACGACAGATACAGTGAATCGTAAGCGCTTCGTAATCACAGAAATGGAGAAAAAATATGGATATTAGTATAATTATACCAACATATAATAAAGAAAATAGATTAGATATTACACTTCAGTCATTGGTAAATGACTATAAAAAAAGTAAAAAAGAACATAATATAGAGTTGATTGTTGTGGACGATGGAAGTACAGATTTAACAAATAAAATTGTGAACAAATATAAAAAAGATATCAATTTGAAATATATTTTAAAGGAAAACGGTGGATTATCAAGTGCAAGAAATAGAGGAATTATAGAATCTAAATATGATATATTACTTTTTTTGGATGATGATAGAGTAATATGCAATTCTTATTTTGATAATTTATTTTTGGGAGAAAATGATATAGTAATTGGCAAAAGAAAGGAATGGTATATCCGCAATTTTGAAAAAAACTATAGTAAAATAATTCAGATGGTAAACCACGATATTGAATATATAGAAAGTATTACATATGATTCGAGATATTATAGTAAAACTAAGATGTTATATATAAATAACCAGTCGAAAATCTCTTGGGTTGGATGTACTTTCGCAAATACTTTGATAAAAAAAGAGGTGTTTGAGAAGATTGGATATTTTAGTATTGATTTTAAGGGATGGGGATTTGAAGACATAGATGTGGCATATAGGGCATATAAATATGGTTTCAAAATAGGTTTGAATAAATCAATGGTGACATATCATTTGTTTCATCAACATGGAAAAGAGATATTAAAACAGAGAGATGAGAATTATAAAGTATTTTATAAAAGAAATCCAGATTATCCAGTTAGAGTATATGAAAACTTTTATAAAAATATAATCAATGTTAAAGAATTTGAATATAAGGTGGACAAGTATTATGAAGATAGAAAATAAAAAAATACTTATTTTATCACCACATCAAGATGATGAAATTTTATCGTGTTATCAAGTTATAAAAGATGCAGAGTATAGTAATAATGATTTGTTTATTGTTTATGTTACTAACGGAGATTATTTTGGAGAGCAGGAGAATCGATATTTGGAAACAAAAAAGGTTTTCAATAAGTTGAAAATAAAACAGAATGCTCTTATTTTTATGGGATATTCAGATACGGGGATGCAGAGGTCTAAAAGTCAAATATATAATTTTTATAATTCAAAAGATTCTAATCAGGTATATTTTGGCAAACATGGAGAGTATACTTATTTCCCTGGTGATGGAAAAGAATTTCATTATAAACAATATGGGGAGCATGCATTATATTGTAAGAAATCATTTGAAGATGATATGAAAAAAATAATAAACATTATTGATCCAGATGTTATTTTTTTACCTCATGAACAGGATTTTCATGCTGATCATTCTGCTGTAGCAAAATTTGTCAAAATGCTGAAAAAAAAAGGCTCAATAAAAAAAGATGTAGTGTTATTACAATATTTAATTCATGGTTATAATGATTTGCTATGGCCTAATAGAGTTGGAGATTATTATGTTAAACCAGACAATATGGAGGAAGAATATTGGAACAAAAGAATTGTATTTGAAGTGTCGGATTTAAACGAAAAAAAAGAATTAATCGAATTATATCAATCGCAAAAACCTAATGCAGCGAGACGTTTTCTTTTTTCTTTTATAAAGAAAGAGGAAATTTACTGGAAATTAATAGATTAATATATAATTATTTTAAGATGAAAATATCTTAAAAATAGAAATTATATAATACAAGTTTAGCAGTAGAGTACAGGTGTTAACGAAAGAAAATCTGGATTCTAAATATAATTAGTATTATATGATTTCAATCAGCAATCTAGTCAATGCAAAATATTAGATTTAATATTGGAATTATGGTAATGTATTATTTCTTAAAAGGGATTAATACAATAAATTTGCAGAAAAAAAGTAATAAGGAGGAGTACATTAGTTGTACGCTAAAAATCAATATGCCTAATAATCCAAACAGAAAAAATAGATTTAAAATAAAGGGATACAAATTAGTGTGGTCAGATGAGTTTGAATACGAAGGAAAGCCAAATGAAAAAAAATGGAACTATGATATAGGTAATAAGCAATGGGCGAACTGGGAGAGGCAAGCATATACTGACAACATAGAAAATGCTTATGTCAAAGATGGCAAGTTACATATAGTAGCAATAAATAAAAAAGATGGTGAGTGTAATTATACTTCTGCAAGACTGACAACACATGAAAGAGTTTCTTGGAAATATGGATATTTTGAAATAAAAGCAAAAATGCCAAAAGGAATGGGGGCTTGGCCAGCTATATGGATGATGCGCGAATATAAAAATGATGAGCAAAAAGAAGAATGGCCAGATAGTGGTGAAATTGATATAGTTGAACATTGTTCAAGGTTGGAAAATTTGTTGTTATTTAGTCTACATTCAAAAAGACATAATTGTTGGAATTTCAAAGAGCAACAATTTTCAACTGGATATTTTTCATGCTTATCGGTGTGTAAGAAGTTTCACACATATGGAATGAAGTGGGATGAGAACCAATTCAATTTTTATGTTGACGGCTGGTTAGTAGCAACATATAAAAAAAATGCAAATGAATATGCTAAATGGGGAGATGAATATTGGCCTTTTGATCATCAATTCTACTTAATTATAAACTTGGCTATTGGTGGTTTGCTAGGAGGCCCGCTTGTAGATTCTGAAAAAATGCCTTTTGTAATGGAAGTAGAGTATGTAAGAATATATCAAAAATCGTAAATGTATAATTTCAGGGTGGATTTAACCTTTAGCTGCTTTATATTATCGTTTTCTACAATTCTTCAGTAACTTTGATGACTATGGAAGAAGGTATTCACAGAAAATTATGTTTCTAGCATCTAAATGTTTTGGAATCTTTGGCGTAGATATTTAGAATAGTCATAAAGTTTTAAATTAGTTGATTCTGCTGTTTTTTGCAATACTTTAAATAATAGCACTAGGCTTTGCTTCGGCAATGCTATCAATTACCGCCAAATTGTTCCTTTTATGTTCTTAAACACATAACATTAAGAATGGGCTGTTTTCGAAAACCGGAAAGGCGCAGAAGCTAGCGCAGGTGTATACATAATCATTGAGACTGTGAAAACAAATGAAATCAACACATTCAAATATATTTCATTTATTCTTTGCAACATTTTGGAAATTGCTTTTATGGAATATATAGAGTTAGAAAAGCAAATCTTATGGCAGCATTTGTAATAGAAATAGCCAAGTATAGATGCTGTGCATACTTTATAAACTTTCAAGAACTGGTATTACAGCTTAAGAAAGCTACATCAGAGAATAGATTGGAGGCTGGAATAAAGTGGTTCTGCAGAAATAAGTTATTGATTATTGATGAGCACAGTTATCAAAAAATGGATGTGGATTTAGCAAATTAATTTTTAATTTAATAGCCAAAGGTATGAGTGGCTTTCAACAATCATAACCATGAATAGTACTCCATTTCCAAAATGGTCAAACATATTTCAAAAGTCAGTCTTGACGAATGCCTTGTTGGATAGATTAGTGCACCACTGCTCAGTTATAAACATAAATGAACCATCATATCGAGTGAAGGATTAAATGCAGTACATGGCAGAAGATGCGTAAAAATATTATATAAGGATGTAAAAAAACATATTTTTATATTGACCTTTATAATTATCAATTTATTTATTTGAAAAAATGTACTTATAATATAAAAATGAATTAAGAATAGTAATATTTCTTGTTATTGAATTTGTTATAAAAACGATTAGCATGAAAAGTTTTACATATTATGAACATATTAAAAGTGACAATGACATTGCTAAAGAGATGAATATGAACAAAAAGGCAAAGTATAATTAGTTTTGGTTCATGTTCTAAAAATTTAACCACATTAGAATTCGACAACCCTTCTGAACTTTGATAAAATTATCGTGTCAAGGAAAATTGATCAATAACTAAGACAACAAAATAAATGCCTTATTAAAATTCTTGGTTTAATAGCAGGAGTTTTAATAGGGCATTTTTTAATTACAAAATTTTGATGGAAAGAGAGGAGTGAACCAGTGAAACAGACAGGAGAAAAATACAAAATTAGAGAAATCAGTTATCTTTTTCAGACACTTGAAAAGGAATGGGAACGTTCCGGAAGAACAGTGACTAAGCGTAAACTAAATCAGGATGCATTGGACATGTTTTCTGAATATTACGTGCGAAAGATAAAGGAATATGAAACAGAGCAGGACAATATCAAAACCAAAACAATTCAAAAGATGGTGAAGGAAATAAAGGAAATGAGCATTCTTTTAAGAATAACAAAAAAGATTTGCACTAAATCAAAAGCTCAGACTACAAAGGATTACATCATTATTGAATTGGACAAGGAAGAAAGGAATTGTTTGGAAAATATTATAGGAAGTGAGGAGTAGCGGATGAATTATAAGATAAAAGTGTACAAGACAAAAAATAATGAATGGAGCACTAAGGCATATGCTTCAGTTACATTTAATAACAGTTTTGTTGTAACAGGAATAATGGTTAGAGAAGGAAAGAACAACAACTTATTTGTAGCCATGCCAAGTTATAAAAGTAGCAAGACAGATGAAAATGGCAGACCCATATACAAGGATTATTGTAATCCTACTACAAAGGAATTCAGAGATGAACTTTACGGAAACATCATTGATGCTTACATGAATGACAAGAAGGAACTTGAAGTAAAAGGTGCAAGTGACAAGCTTGAATTTGGAATAGCCCTGAAAAGTTTCGGTGGTGAGAACATAGAAGCCTTGGGACGCATTTATTTTGACAAATGCTTTGTCATTAATAATGTGAAAGTAATTCCAAGCGAAAAAGGTTCATTTGTGGCAATGCCATCACAACTTGTAAGCAAGGAAAATGGTGAAAAAGAATATGAAGATATTTGTTTTCCAATAACCAAGGAATTTAGGAAAGAATTGTATGATGCAATTTTAAAGGAAAAGGACGTAATGAAACAGAAACAGCAGGAAGAATTTCAAAAGATTGACGAAATGGACAAAGAAAATTTGCCATTCAGATAGGAGGAACTTATGGACAAAAATATATGTGTAATTTTTAGAAAAGATGGATTGTCAGACGATGACGTAAGAATGGAAATAATGAAGAGTATTGCGTGTATTCCAAAGCAGGAACTAAGCAATATACATATTTGCATTGACAGCTTGAAAGAAGATAATGACGGTATTAGACGTGAATGGTTAAAACAATTTATAAAGGAAAACATATTTACAACGAGTACAATATATACTAATTCATTAGTAAGTATTGCATATGACATAACAGAAATAAACATTTTCATAGCATTGATGCATTTGTTTGGAATAAAGATTTATCTGGAAAATGAAGATGCAAGCATATTACCTGATCCGTTGTATGTAGGTGAAATTCAGAAAATAATAAAGAGTAAGTTTAAGGAACATCCAATGTGTATAGCAAAGGCTAATGCAGAGGAAAAAGCATTTGTGGTAAATGTTGTGTTAGACATTATAGACAATCTTTGGTTAGGTTACAGAAGGACAGTACAGTAAAATGAAAATGTTTTTATACTTTACAAATAAAAGAGGAAGTTATATAATGACACTACAGCAGAAATCGAACGCACATTCGAATAAAAAGCTGAACTTCTATCCGGAATGAAGTAAGAGAAATGAAAACTTAAACAGAAGGGAGATGAACCAGGTGTCTACAGAAGATTTGAGCAAAAGGCAGACACAAGTATACGACAGCATTGTAGCTCATGTCCAGGAATACGGTTTTGCACCCACCGTCAGAGAGTTGTGCAAATTAACAGGTTTAACTTCCACATCATCTATAGTTGGGCATTTAAAGGCTTTAGAGAAAAAGGGATACATAAAAAGATATCCTACACATCCTAGAGCAATTACAATATTACAGTAGATGTGTGAGATGGAAATTACCGATGTATAAGATCAGCTGAATAACAGGTCATATGCGTAAGGCTAAACAGGCGCAGATGATGGTTACATAAGGCTTACAAGGAATAGTTTCCCATCCTTTGTGAGTACAAAAATTTAATGATTAAATATTTGTATAACAAGGAGAAACACAATTGAACAGAATAGATACTAATGGAAAGAATGCATTTAATGTAGGAGATGAAGCCTACATTATTGAGAGTAATCGCAGTGTAAGAAAAGTTACAATCATAAAGATAAGCAGAGATTTCTGTACAGTAAGATTTGCTGATACAGATGGAGCAATAGCAGTAAGAGTAAGCAGACTGTATGGTACCCGCAATATGGCAGAGGAATCACTGCCAAAGAAACTAACAGTTGCAGTCAGACAGGAAGGACCTCGTCCTCCACATAACATATGGATGTAGTGGAGGTGATTTGGTGATAGAGTTTGAATATGACAAAACAGGGGTCGGCAGACGACTTGAAACACTTAGGAAAAAGGCTAACAGTTCCAGAGAAAAGGCAGCGGAAGACTTAGACATATCAAAGGATTCCCTGTACGCTTATGAAAAAGGAAAAAGCATTATGAGCGCAGAAGTATTGGCAAAGGTTTGCATCTTATACAATACTTCAATGGACTATTTACTTAATGGTTGTGAATCAGAAAACAATGTTATAATTCCTGAAATAATGATATCACTGGGGAAATATAACGTTGAGCAACAGAAACATATGTATGCAGCACTTAATCACATGATGAAAGTGTTTGTGTAGGAAGATATTATAGTCAGAAAACACGTCTATGATGAAAATCATAGGCGTGGACTACTATATGGAAAATTAACTTATTACAAAGAGTTAAGCTGGAGGTAAAAATGGAAACAATATATGATGAATTAAAAGATATTAACTCCTGGATTAAATATACTCCAATGGAAGGACAATATTATAAATATAAAAGTAATATTATTTATGCAGCTTGTAAAATAGCAGATTTATATTATCAAGTATGTAATGCTAGAATGAGTTTACATTTTTATATGGATTATGACAAATATTCAATGATGTCAGATAGTAAGATGGCAATTCTAAGCACAAAGAAATATTTTGTTGAAAACGCATTGTTATATTACAATTTTGCTGTAGATTATTTATGGCAAGTTTTATGGTTATATTATGATAATTCTGAGAACAATTTCAAGATATCAATAAATGAATTATATCAGAAGATTATGAAAGAGTGTAATTTTAATGATTTAATAAGAGGATTAACAGAAATACAAGAAAATAAAATTGTTGAGGTGTTAAAAGATAATTTTACAGATCGAAATAAATTATTTAAAATAATACGGGAATATTATAATTATTTAAAACATAGAGCGATATTTCATACGCCATCGTTAGGTGATAATTCTAATATAGGTATAATTGAATGGCCCACATTAATACGTGAAAAAGACAGCGGAACTGAAATGATAAGCTATAGAATTCCGTTAATTGCAAGAACAGAATTAGATATGAACGAATTAAGTGATTTATTGATTAAATTTGATAAAAATTTTGTTGGAATTTGCGAGTATTTTTTTGATATTATTATACCAAGAGACTATGTTACAGCAAGAAAATTTAAAATAGAATCTGGTAGGCAATATATAATTGAACATTTAAAAGAATTAGATGAATATAGTAAAAAGCATTCAGAAATAATTTCAGCAATGAAATGCGAAATATATTTTAAAAAGTAAACATAATTATCATAGGCTGGTTGATATAAAAGCGAAAAATAAAATTGTTTCAAAAATTTCGGGCGAAACTCTCAGAAATAATCT
>OGWV01000246.1_pt1 | contig 30841 bp, 23 predicted proteins | sample 1576081 | NCBI WGS metagenome assembly OGWV01 (sample SAMEA3541541, study PRJEB24748) | human gut metagenome | biome: human gut; feature: human-associated habitat; material: faeces | place: China | collected 2012 | reverse complement strand
AACAATGCATATCGCGAGAACCGCGCCGACCTTAAAAAGCCTTGAGGGTTTTCGGAGAAATCCGGAAGCCCTTTTTCATGCCAAAACGGCGGAATACCAACGATTTCAAGGCATACGGCACAAACAGAGAATGTACGGAAATGTACGCCAATGTCAACATTTCCGGTACCCAGCAAGGTACCCGAGTTGAGTACCCAACAAGACATGCTGACGACTGCACTGCAAATACGCCATAGTGTCCGCGCTAGTCATGAGCGGGGGGAGTTCAGTCTTCCTCATAATCACCCCCGTTCACGCTCACCGCCACGTACAACAATTGAGACGCCACATCCGACGGAATCCACGCAGAAACGCCCCTATACGGCGAAATATCCAACCCAGTACACTTCAAACAACTCCTAGCCTGCACAATAGCCGCACGACGCCGAACAGGATCTTTAATGGCCCGAGCCTCCGCGAGACGCCACCGACGAACCAGCCTACGGAAACGGTGAAAAGTCGGACAATCAGTCTCGAAATCCTCCTGCACGCGCAACGGCAAACCATTATGCAGCAGGGACGATCCACAAAGACCGTCCCCGTTTACATATCAGTATTTATACATCAACGGCATGCCGTCACAGGCCGAATGCTTTTCGATCCGTTTCGGTAAGCCAATCCGTCCGCATGCCCGGTTCTTGGCATAAATGCATGGCGGGGCATTCCTCACCGATGCAAGGATCCCATACAGGAAGCGGCGTTCCGTCACGGTCCGTTCCGTTGGGATCGCCATTGGCGGCAAAATTGATCCAGTACAGCCCCATTCGCCTTGCCAGATCGTAATGCCATCCAACGAACGGACGCCAGCATTTCGCAAGGCTTCCAAAGGAGAACCACAGATCGGACGAGTGGAAGGCTCCGGCATCATCCCCCGGCATAGCGACATCGAAATGATAGTAGTATGGCGCGGTCCCACCGCTTGCGGTCCATTTGCGGATCAGCGTGAGATTGCCGAGCTGGCCGACATGCACAGGCTTCCCATCTTCAGTCGAAGCGATAAACTCATTGGTCGTGTTGCCGACCAGCATGTCGACGTTGTTGGCCTTGCAGCCCTCGACGATACGCTCCTCCTGATCAGGAAGGAACAGGCCGTCCACGCATGGCACCCAATTGACGATCATCGACCAGTCATCTTCACGTCCGCTGTCCGGTGGAACAGGCAGGGACTCGGCGGCTTCCAATACCGTTCGGGCCGGGATTGCACGGGCCTGCTCCAGCGTGGAGACACCCAATGCTTCGAACAGACGGATTCCGTTGGCCTGCGCATGCTCCAGCGTGTCCTGCCACGCATTGAAATACCCTAGGCCTGCGCCGGATTGCATGATGGCTTTCTGAAACAGGCCATGATTCATCGGCGAGCAGATCTGGGCCAAGACGCTGGCGGCACCGGCCGATTGGCCGAAAACCGTGATGTTTTCCGGATCTCCGCCGAACTTCGCGATGTTTTCCTTCACCCATTGGATTCCGGCACGCTGATCCAGGAATCCGAAATTCGCATATGGTTCGCCGTCGCCGCGTTCTACGGCCTCCTCATGCAGCAAAGGGTGCGTCATAAACCCAAATGCATTCAGACGATAGGCCACACTGACCACAACGACGCCGTTCGCGGCGAGATGTGTGCCGTCGAATTCCTTTTCACATGTGCCGCCGCATTGATAGGCTCCGCCGTAGATCCAGACCATGACCGGCAGCTTTTCGGAGGCTACCATGCTATCCGCACCATATCCGCGTAATGCCGGAGTCCAAATATTCAGGTAGAGGCAATCCTCGCTCATCGGCACGGCCGGATCGGTGCCCCATTCACGATCATAGAAATCATCGGAGGCGCCCGGCGTCGGCTGCATCGCAGTAGGCCCGAAATCGAAGGCTTGCAGCACACCATCCCATGGCAGGGCCGGCTGCGGCGCACGCCAGCGCAGACCGCCGACGGGAGGCTGGGCGAACGGGACCCCTCGGAACACGGTGATGCCCTGATCTTCAGCCGCCAAACCTTCGACAGCTCCTTGCGCCACTATGACCTGTCGCTTCATTGCTCTCTTTCCTTCGTATCCGGCGTCGAATACGCAAAGTCGCAAAAATCGGCGATTCCACCGGTCTCTTTTGTCGAATACAGGAACAATCCGATACGGCAACCTGTGAAATGATCCATTTTGAAGATCATCCGGTGCGCTGTCCCCAATGGACACCATTCGGATTCCGGCGTATCCGCATCGCGGTAGAAGAACGTCACTTCATCCTTGCAATCGGTGAAATCATATACCGCGCGCAGGCGCATGCAATCCGCATCCGCCATGATTTCCGCATCCGTTACGGCTGTACTGTCCCAATCATCGTCGGAGAAGATGGAATCGTCATTCGCCGGCTTGTATTGGACGGTCAGCATCGTGCGGCCGTTCTTTCGCGTAAGCGCGATGTAGGAATAGCATCCTTGGAACGCCGCCAATCCGGCGAAGTCGCCATCATGCAATGTCGACGCGTCGACGGTGACTTCGGCCACCGTCACCGGCCCCATCGTGCGCTGCGTCAGCGTGTTCCATGCATGATTGAGATTCGAGCTGATGCGTCCGGAATGCAGGCGGAATGCTCCCGGACGTTCCGTCAGTGACCAGTATTCGTTATGTGAGATGTGATTGAACTGCCAGTATGGCTGCAGACAGTTGGCATCGACTCCGCCTTCGGCGTTATACCGGGCTATGAATTCGCTGCCGTTGATGGGCGCGACAGGTTCGGCACAGCTTGCAGCCGGCACGCTGACCGACTGCGGCACTTTGCCGTTCTCGCCGACAACGGGGAATCCGTCCTCGCCGAACCGCATCGGCATCAGTATCGGCACGCGTCCCACACCGCCGCGGTCCTGCATCATGAATGCATACCAGTCGCCGTCCGGAGTGTCCACCATACCGCCTTGCGCGACTCCGTAACCGTGGAAGGACAGGTCGTCTTCGATAATTTCACGCACTTCGAAAGCGCCATCCAAGGATTCGGCCATCAAGCAGGCTTCTGTTTTGCCCTTGCCTTGCGGGAAGTGACAGGTGAAGACGTAATAGCGTCCATCATGCTTGTACAGGTGACTGCCCTCATAACCAAGGTCAGCCTGCGGATCGTCCTGCACGATGACCCGGTCGAGCCCACCCGGCATCGGCCCGCTTAATTCAGGATTCAACTCCGTGATGCGCAATGTCGACTGCCCATGTACGACATAGGCTCGATCATCGTCGTCAAAGAACAGTCCGCTGTCGTAATAGAAGCCGTCAAGCTCACGCTTTCGCCATGGGCCGCATGGATCGTCCGCCGTCAGCAGATAGCTGACATGCGTATCGTTGGCGGCGAACAACACATACCAGGTGCCCCGATGGTAACGCAGTGACGGCGCCCACATGCCTCGACCGTAGGCGTTGGCACCTTCACATTCCAAACGTTCTTCAGGGGTATCCGCCACGATATTCAATGCGTGCGCAATGAATTCCCAATGCACTAGGTCATAGCTGCGCAGAATATCGCACCCGGGTGTGAAATGCATAGTCGTAGTGGCCATGTAATACACGCCCCCGACCCGGATGATGTCTGGATCAGGAAAATCCGTGTAGACCATAGGATTAGTTGAGGTAATCATCATTCATACCGATACTTTCCGCTCAACGCCAGCATGGCGAAAGCATAGAGGAAATTGTCATAGTAACGACGCGTGCCGGTTCGCATCGGCGTATTCCACAGCATGCGCACCCATTCACGGGCATTATGCTCCGCGTCGGGCTGGGCCGAATGCACCGCCGCAAGTGCGCCTTGCGCGGTCGCGGCCAGGAATCCGACCGGATGAAGCACGACCTCGTCCACGGCGGTGCCGTCGATGGCGTAGACGCTAGTACGGTCGTGGGTCAGGAAGAATCGCTGCAGCGCGGCGACGCGGTCGCACAGCACTTCCTGCGGACCGTTCCAGGCTGCATCCAGCCCGATATTCGCCGCGGTACGGTAGGCATCGGAATAGAAATGCCAATGATTGGACTCGTCGACATGCGGCTTTCCGTCATAATCCGCGTATTCAGCGTTCATGCCGGTCCGCTCGTCGCAGGCCGCCTGCAGATAGCGACGGCTTGCGGCGGCTGCCTCATGCCAAAATGGACGGTCTTCTTCGTCGGCCTCTTCGGCGAATACTTCATAGAAGTGCGGCAGATGGTAGGACGGATCGCTCCACTCGGTTTCCGGAATGAACTTGATGAGCTTGTTGTCGGGATTCCACATGGGCTCGCCGTCGTAGCGTTCGCCCTTATGAACGCAATATCTCAAGATCTCGCGTCCCCATGCGGAATATTCGTAGATATCCTCGCCATCACCCCAGCGACGGGAGGCGAGGAACAGGTCCATCGCGAAATATTCCTCGCCGTCAGGTGCAGGACCATTCGAGTTCGGCGTACCGTCCGGCGCGACCGACCATGCGAAATAATGCGCATGATGACCGTCCTCCATGTACATGTGACGCATTACCCAGCCCCACAGCTTGTCGAATACGTCCTTACGGTCGTATTGCAGGGCGATCATCATCGCATAGCTCATACCCTCGGTACGTACATCGTTGTTGCCGGTGTCCATCACATAGGCAAGACCTTCGTCGTTCTCCCAATAGAATTTGTTCGGACCTTCGAAAATTTCATGCCAGACCTGTGACACGCGCTTATCGATGGCGTCCTGGGCATATCCGCACTGTGCGAACATGGACTCGCCCAATGTCTTGTTGGTATCGGTTGCATTTGTCATATCAGTTGTTCCATTCCCAGATTCGGATGCGATTCTCTCCGGAGACAAGACCATTCAACGCCCCGGCCTTGCGTTCCGTTGCCGTCAAGGCTTGTTCCAGCAAGTCGGTGTCCAGCACATAGTCACTGCCATCGGGCTGTTCATAGCGTTCCTCCACGATGCGAGGCACGCCGAGCATATCGCTGGTGACGACCTGCATCCTGGTATCGGCGACGGCCTGTGGCACAGTGCACCGCAGGTACAGTCCATCGGGTTCTTCGACCAATGTCACCGGCATGGACTCATCACACGCAACGCTCGTGGAGGCGGTGCCGCCGAAGAACGGGGCGTCCTCCTGCATACGCTCCGAATCGTCGGCCGCACCTTCCTGCTTGTTCAGCCCCTGTGCGCCGGACAGATAGATGTTGCCGCCCGCGTATAGAGATTGCAGAGGATTGCGCTCGCCACCACCCTGCGAAGGATCTGCCCACATGGCCCGCTGGCGTTCCAAGTATTCATGCATCGACATCGGGCAATCGCTGTAGGCGGACAAACCATATTCACCGACGGTCGGTTTCACCGGTTGCGGCGCGAACATGTTGTTCAGCCAACGCTCATCGCCGCCGGATACCACAGCGCACCCGGCCACCTCGGTGGTGTGCGGATAGTGATACGGCGTGGAACGGTCGGGGACGGTATGCGGTTCAATGCCGCCGCAAATCAGATTGTTGACGAAGGCACCACCTTGCGACCAGTTCTGGAACATCACCGGCGAGGCGAAAACGTTATTGTCCACCAGATACGGCCCATGACTCACTTCAATCATGAGGTCACGGACGTTATCGTGGAACACATTGCGCGTGATGCGCGTGCCCTGCGTCTGCCAATCCATCCACATGCCCAGCGAGCAGTCGTGGATGTTGTTGTTGGCAATGACCGTATCCAATGCGGCATGGAATTTGATGCCAGCGACCTCCCATCCGAAGAATTCACGCTTCAACGCAATGTGATGGACATGGTTATGCTCGATACGGCAGAATGCGCTGCCCATATGTCCGACGATGGCATTCTGTCCACACTCGTAGATGTCGTTGTTGCGTACGATATGACCGCCGATCAGCCCCTTTTCCCAGCCGATGCGACGGGCCTTGAACACGGCCTCCAACTGGTACTGGTGACCGGTCTTACGCTCGGTTTTCGCCCACTCGTTGTCGCCGGATGAGATTTCCTTGCCCAATGACACCGCGGAGAATTTGGCGTCATGCAGCACGTTGTCTTCGATGATCCAGCCATACGACCAGTTCGGGCCGATCATGCCCCACTGCTGCGAGGTAGGCGGCGCCCAATCTCCAGTGGCCTGCGCCATTTCAAAGCCACGCACGGTGATGTAGTTGACATGGTTGCGGGACGGGAAGAAGCATGTGCGACGAACACTGACCTCCACCAGTTCCTCATTCGGATCGGCACCTTGGAAATTCGCCCAGATCGTTGTGGTGCCGGCATTCTCGTCCACTTCGGCATGCCATACATAACGTGTACGGTCCACATCCGGCACAGGGCAGGGAATCTTCAACACGAAATCCTCATCCGTATCACGCGGCTGCGGATCGTATACGCCTTCCAACGTCGTCGATTCGAAGAAGGAAACTCCGTTGAGATACACATCGCCAAGATGTTTGTCCGGATCCTTGCCGAACTTGGGCATTTCCAGCCAGTCACCGAAAATCGGGGTCGCGAATGGATTGAAATCCCCGAACATCGTATTATCAAGCACCACCGTCCACACATGCGGATGATCGGCCAATTCCGTCCAGCCCTGCACGCATTCCGAGCCTTTGATAACCGGCCGTGCTTCGCCTTCGGCTCCGCAGTAGGTGATGCGCTCATGTTCACTCAGACCGCCGCGTTTCGGATCGACTTGTTCGCGGTATACGCCTTCATGCACGATTACCGTATCACCCGGAGCAGCCACCTGCGCGGCCTTGGAAATCGTGGCGAACGGATGTTCCGCGTCGCCACACGCAGCATCGCTGCCGGTTGGTTTGACATGGTATTCAAACTTCATTGCTGAATCTCCTTATTCACACATGTTCCTAAACCGTGACAGTAACGCTCCGCCATGGTTCGCACCAACCCCATACCGGTACGTCCCGCCCGGATTGCAGCACACATCCGTCATCGAAAATCTTCGACATCGCAAGCATCGTTGCTCTTCCTTCTTCCATCTTTGACAAGTCCACATAAAGCCTCCGTATACGATTCATGACGGCTTGCATACGTCAGTGGCGACGAAAACACGCTCCCGTCGCCACCAAAACACCTACTCGTTATCGGGCAATTCCCGATAATCGAATTCGCTGAATTTCGCAACCCTGTCGTATCCAGAAAGATCGATTGCAGCCAAACCGACAAATGCTCCGGTGAAGAATCCGCCGTATCGACGCAGGATATAGTCGTCCGACAGGATCTTCGCGTCCAGTTTCACGCCCAGATCGACCCATGAAATCCCATCAAACGAATATTCATACGAATACCACTGCTTGCGCACCTTCGTACGCAGCCACACGGACTTCACGTCATCCGGCACTGCTGGAGCGGTATCCCGCAGGAACGACGTGTAGTTGTTGAAATCGTTCTGAGCGACCTCAATCACGCGGCATTGCCGCCGCTCGTCCCAAGTCACGAACACCCACGACCAGCATAAATCATCGTAGTAGTTCGTCAGGCCGGCCATCTGGCGGTAGTTCTTCGGATCGAACTCAACCTTTACGGTCGCATCGAAGTTGAACGCCTGCCAACGACGTGCCACCAACGACAGATCGAAAAGGTTGCACAGCGAGCCCTGGCCACGCAGTTCCAACACGCCGCCACCGACCTTGCCCATCTCGCCATCGAACGGCACACGCAGCGTATTCCAATTCAAATCCAACGTATCGGACATGAAATCGTCATGCTGGCTGTGATCCGCAGATGCCTCGGTCTCGATGGCATCCTTCGGAGCATCCACATAACGCTGTCCGCCATGGCCTCCGACAATATACGGCCAGCCATCCTCGGTCCACTCGACCTTCTGGATGGAGGTTTCACGCCCCAGCGTGCACCAGCCGCGCGGATCAGTGAAGGATTCATTGTCGTGATGCCACGGACGACCGCACAGCGAGGCGTAATACCATTCGCCGGACGGGGTATCGACCAGCGCGCCATGCCCCTGCTTTTGCAGACAGGAACGCGGCGTGTCGAAATTCGTGATGAACGGATTCGACGGCATGCCTTCGAAGGACAACGCGTCCAAAGACTTGGATCGGGCCACGACTTCCTGATGCGTATACACGGTACCGCCTTCAGCGGCGAACAGATAGTAATAGCCATTGATTTTGTACAGATGCGGTCCCTCGGTGAGTTTGACGTCCGTACCGCGCCAAATCGTACGTTCAGTTTCCGGCTTGAGCTTCATCGTCTTCACATCGAATTCGGTCAGTGTGATGCCGTCGAAGCCATGATGGTACTCACGAAAATCCCAAGTCTGCTGCACCAGATACTTGCGGCCATCGTCGTCATGGAACAGGCTTGCGTCGAAGCCGACACCGTTCACGCGAATCGGCTCGCTCCACGGACCATGGATACTTTCGGCAGTGACCAAATAGTTCGTGCAATCCTTGAACGCACCGTTCACGACCTTCACGTCCGTGTAGATCAGCCAGAATTTGCCGTCCGCATAGGAAAGATCCGGAGCCCAGATGCCACCGGATGACGGATTGCCGCGCATGTCAAGCTGGCTCGTGCGGCTCAGTGGACTCGGCAACAGGTTCCAATGGACCATGTCCTTGGACTCGTGCAGACGGACACCTGGGAACCATTCGAACGTGGAATTGGCGATGTAGTAGGTATCCCCGACCCGAATCATCGAGGGATCGGCATTGAATCCCGGGAGAACGGGGTTTGCGATTTGCATAAAGTACTCCTTTATATGGAACCCTCGGCCATAGGCCGAGGGAGTTGCAAGCAATCAGATGATGATCAGACGTATTCCATGCGGCATTACTGACGGCTACGCCCATCACGAATCTTCGCGAAATGCTTCTCGGGATCAGGTGCGGCATTAAGCAACACTTTCGTGTAGTCTTGCTGCGGATTCAAAATCACATCATCAGAAGGACCATGTTCAATAATGTCTCCATGACACATCACCATAATCTCATCCGAAAAATGGCGAGCAGTCGCCAGATCATGGGTAATGTACAGCATGCCGATGTGTTCTTCCTGCTGAATTCTAGACAGCAGGTTAAGCACGCCTAACCGCAAAGAAACATCCAACATCGAAACAGGCTCATCCGCAATTAGAACCTTTGGCTTAGGAGCCAATGCACGTGCAATTGCGACGCGCTGACGCTGTCCACCAGACAGCTCATGAGGACGTCGATACATGAAATTGACGGCAGGCGTTAATTCAACACGTTCCAGCAGTTCGATAACCTTCTGCTCATATTCCTCTTGGCTATTTGCCATGTGATTAATCATAAGAGGACGAAGAATATGGTGGAAAATCGTATGATATGGATTCAAGGAAGCGAACGGATCCTGAAATACCATTTGCACATTATGACGGTATTCGTACAAATCCTTACCATGCGTAGGGACAGGCTTGCCGTCCAACGTGATGCTTCCAGAAGTCGGCGTCTCCAAACATGTAATCATTCGGGCGATTGTCGATTTCCCGGAACCAGACTCACCAACAAGAGCAATGGTCTTATCCGAAGCTAACTCGAATGATGCATCCTTCACCGCATGAATCGTCGTGGTTTTCAAACCATTACGCAGGGTAAAATCTTTTTTCACATGCTCAAGCTTCAATACTGACATGATTATTCCTTTCACGCATGGCGTGGAACACGAACGAATGAGCCACGATCTCCTGTCAAAGATGGGAACGAGCTCAGCAACCGTTGTGTATACGGATGCTTCGGATTGAAATACACGTCTTCAGAAACGCCTTGTTCTACGATGACACCATCTTTCATCACAGCAATTTTGTCCGTGATCTCCAAGAGCATCGGCAAATCATGCGTAATAAAAATAACAGAGAAGCCCTTGTCACGGCGCAATTCCGAAATTTCCTCGATGATTTCACGCTGTACAACAACGTCCAATGCCGTGGTCGGTTCATCCATAATAATCAGCTGCGGCTCAAGAGCCAAAGCCATGGCAATCATCACACGCTGACGCATGCCGCCGGAAAGTTCAAACGGGTAAGCAGCTAGACGATTTGGATCAACATGCACCATCTCAAGCAAATGTGCGCAACGGTCTTGTCGTTCGCTCTTCGCCATATGAGGACGATGAGTTTTATAAATATCGGCAAGTTGCTTACCAATCTTAGTTACAGGACTTAATGAATTCATGGCGCCCTGAAACACCATGGAGGTTTTCTCCCAACGGTATTCACGCAATGAACGCCCCGACAAAGCACGGATATCAATATCTTTCCCTGACTTATCATGGAAAATCACAGAGCCAGAGTTAATCTTACCCGGAGCTTTCAGCATTTGATTGATGCTATACGCCAATGTACTCTTGCCGCAACCGGATTCACCAGCCAAACCAAGCATCTCACCGCGACGCAATTCGAATGTAGCGTTCTGCACGGCGTGCACCGGATCATCCGTATCGTAGATAACGTCGAGGTTATCGACCGAAAGCAGGATATCAGAATTCTGAGTCGCCATCGTGTTCACCCTTTCTTTCCCTTGCTTTTCTTGGTAGGCTTACGTAGTCGCGGATTGATGACTTCATCGATGGAGAAATTAATGAAGGACAATCCGGCGCCGATGATAGCGATCATCAGTCCCGGTGGCAGGAACCACCACCATGCGCCCGTGTTCAGAGCAGAACCGTTCTGCGCGTAATACAGCATGGTTCCCAGCGAGAAGGATTGGGTCGACCCCAGGCCAATGAAGGACAACGAAGACTCACTCAGGATTGCCATAATAACGGAGAACACAAACTGCGATCCCATCACAGGCAACAGATTAGGCAGAATTTCAACGGTAATCACGCGCCACGGACGTTCACCTGCAATTTTTGCGGCAAGAACATAATCACGCCCACGCATCGACAATGTTTGCGCCCGCAGTACACGGGCACCGCCAGCCCATGCGGTGATTGAAATAACAATGACCAACATCATCGTGCCCTTGGAAGGCATCAATGCAGAAATCACGATGGTCAGAGGCAACCCCGGAATCACCAGCATGATATTGGTAATCAGAGAGAACAAATCATCCCAAATTCCGCCAATATATGTGCCCAAAACACCGAAAATGAACGACATCGCAGTTGCAATCAAGCCAACAGCAAAGCCAATAATCAGAGAGCCACGGACAGAATAGCCAAGCTGAGTGAAAACATCCTGGCCAGACTGCGTAGTGCCCAACCAATGCTGGGCAGATGGCGCAGACAAGCCAATGTCATTGATCTTATTAGGATCCTTCGTGAAGATAGGAACAATAATGGCGAACAAAACCATTGCGATCACAATGGTTAATCCAGCCGTCAATTTTGCAGAACGCTCAGGAAGAACTCGCTTGAGAGAATCCAAAGCGGAGCGACGATGTTTAGCTTGGCTACGAGCCACAGCAGCAGAAGAATTTGTTGCAGACATATTTAACCTCAATCCTGTTGCCGCGTACGTGGATCGATAATGCCGTAAAGCAAATCAATGATAAAGTTCACGACTAGAACAGTAACGGTAATAATCAGGAAGATACCTTGCATCAGCGCGTAATCGTTACTGGTCACCGCTTGCAAAAGCATCTGACCAACACCTGGATAGGAGAACACCTGTTCAGTAAGCAGCGATCCGCCCACCACTGCACCGATAGACGTGCCAAAGCCAGAAATGGATGGCAACACTGCATTACGAGCTGCGTAGCACATCATAATGCGTTTAGGACTTAAGCCCTTGGCCTCAGCAGTAACAATGTAGTCCTCAGACAACGTGGAGACCATCATATTACGCATACCGACAACCCCCATGCCCAGAGAGCTGACAAGAATCGTCAAGGCCGGCAAGATTGCATACTTCACTGCGCTCGAGAAGAATTCCCAAGTGAAGCCGGGCACAACCTCACGATAATTGTATCCGCCTGACTGAGGGAACCAATGCAGCGTACGGGCAAACACCCAAATGAAGATGAGTGCAAGCCAGAAGTAAGGAACAGCTTGGAAAATGGTGGACACAGGGGAAATGATGTTATCAAAAGCGCCACCACGACGCCAACCAGCCCAGATACCAAGAGCCTGTTGAATAAAGAACGATATAATCGTGGTTGTGCCGACAAGACAAATGGTCCAAGGCAGTGCAGAAGCAATGGACGTTGTAACTTGGTTGGGGAAATACGTTACAGATACGCCCCAGTTGCCGGTGAAGATATTCTTCAGATAATCAATATACTGCTGGAAGATGTTGCCTCCACCTTGTCCCAGCATTGCAGTAATCGCTTCCCTTGTTTCGGGTGCAACAGTACCACCTCGCGATGCAAGCCTGGTAAGAACAGCTGAAACCGGATCACCTGGCATCAGTCGCGGGATGGCAAAGTTCAATGTCAAAGCCGCAAACAATGCAACAAGGTAAAATCCTATCTTTTTCAGGTAGAACCTCATCGTTACCTCATTTCTACATGGAAAAATGGTGCACAAAGCGCACATCTAAAACGCCTTGTGCACCGTTGATTCATAAAATCCGTCAGGTTACTTCTTAACCTTCAGGTTCTTCAGAACAATGCCCAAATCAGGATTTGCCCAAGTCTGCGGATTAGCATAGACGTTATCGTTTGTCGGCCAACCGGTAACCTTATCGCTCCACATTTCGCTCAAACCGGATTGGCGCAGAATCGGGATATACGGCATGTCCTCAAACACCTGAGTCTGAATCTTCTCATATTCAGACTTCTTGGTCGCCACATCAGTGGTGGCATTGATGACATTAAGAGCATCATCCACGGTCTTATTGCTGTAGCGAGCGTAATTAGGCCAAGCGCTTTTACCCACTGCAGCCGTATTGGCAGTGGCATAGAACTGGTTGTAGAACATCCATGGTTCGGCACCTGCGACCCACAGACCATAAATGGACATTTCAAACTGGCCCTGCTGCATCGCCTGAGTCCATTCATTAGAAGACATTTGGTCCGCATGCAGATCAATACCGATTTTTGCCAGCTGCTGCGAGGCGACGTTAATCGCGTTAATCCAGTCAGAGACATCACTCATAACAGCGACTTTGATGCTCAGCTTAACTCCGTCCTTCTGATAGATGCCGTCATCACCCTTCGTATAGCCGGCGTCCTCCAGTATCTTGACGGCTTCATCCGTACGTCCTTTACCCGGAATAGGTGAATCCGGGACGTCATCCGAAGCGTACTTGGTGAACTGTCCATACGGATACAGAGAACCAGCCAGCTCACTGTACTGGCCATTCAGAGCAAGTTTATTAATCTGATTACGATCAAGAGCGTAATAGATAGCCTTGCGCACTGCCGGATCAGTGATAGGACCACTGCAGCCGAGTTCTTTGTTCGAACAGGTCATGAATGCCATCTGACTAGAAGGAACGTCAACCGTCTGAATATCAGGATATCCCGACAGCACATCATCCATATTCGGGAAAATCGCAGACATCCAGTCCACATCGCCAGCGGTCAAGGCATTTTGAGAAGCTTGGGTGCCACCGGTGATCAGAACATAACGGACGCCATCAATTTCAGGCTTACCTTCATCCCAGTAGTACGGATTCTTCTTAAACGTGTAAGCGGTTGGGGAAAAGTTCCCGCCCTTAACTGTGAAAGGCCCAGAGCCAACAGCGTCTTTATTGGTATAGGTTACCGGATCATCGATCTTTTCCCACACATGCTTCGGGACAATCATCGTGCCGGACAGATACGACAGAGCATTCACCGACTCAGGCTTGTCCAAAGTGATACGAACTTCCGTATCGCTAAGGGCCTTGACAGAGCCAGCAAAGCCACCGGTATTCAAAGCCTTGTTGGAATTAAGGAGGTTGAATGTGTATGCAACATCTTCGGCAGTGTAAGGTTCGCCATCAGACCACTTTTCACCGTCACGAATCGTTACATCAATAGTTTTCGCATCGTCACTGATAGTGTAGGATTTACCCATTAGCGGTTCCAGCTTAGTAGGGTCGTCCTTAAGGTTGTTCATATAGAACAATGGCTCGTACAGAGCACCGACCACACCGGTCAAAGCTGTAGAAGAGAACGGATTATAATTCAACGACGCCTGCGAAGTTGAATTCATAACACTGTTGATAATGACTCCGTCCTTCGCGGTGCTATTAGTACCTCCGCCGCACGCAGCCATTGAAACGGCCGCTACACCAGCGCAAACAGCAGCAAGCACTCGTTTCCAAGTTCTTGACCTCATCATGTCTTTCTCCTTTGGTGACATGCATGAACACACATCGTCATGTTTCATAGATGCTTTAGCATTTCAGTTAAAGCACTACTTGATTATATGACTTGATTTTCAAGAAAGTCAAGTCACTTAACTAAATGCTTAAAATTTTTTGTTACGAAAGTTCTATATGCAAATATTTACGAAACTTTTGAATAGATTTAAGTATTTCAAAAGCAGGAAATTACAGACTTCCGCCCAAACACGATTAACTGTGAAAACTATTTACGCTGTCCCCGGCAATAGCGTTATCATCGATGCTTCATTGGCTGACAAACTGACACTGTACTGGGGAGAGCTCTCTCACTACGCCACTCGCACGCCCGGTTCCGTGACCGCCACGGCAATCGTACCGACAAGCCTTCACCCGATATATCGAGCCCCCCGGCTCCAAGATGTCAAAAGGCACGTCGCCCGTGCAGACCAATCCCCCTCCCGTATGGATGAAGGAGATCTCAATGCCGTCATCCTTGTGAATCGCCATGACAGGAAGCGGCCCCATCGGCTCGCAATCACGTCCATAAACCAACGACTCGGCAGCCGTTGTCAAGCGCTGCGCGACATGGCGCTTATCCAAAGGATGCAGGTCATTGTCCTCTCCATATCCGATCGTCACCACCATCGCCGTGTTCCACAACGTCAAAGCGCGCCGTTGTTCATCACGCAGCCTTGGCCAATCGCAATCGGGTTCCAAAGTATAGTTCGGCAATTGGGCGAATATGAATGGTAGTTCCGGACGCTTGAACAGCGCACACCACTCCTGGATCAGCGACATCAACAGCTGCGCATAGCCATAAGACGCATGGGCGTTGGACTCCCTCTGACTCCGCCGATAAAGGGCTTCCAGCGATTGCCGGAAGCCCTTTTGCATATCGGCTTAGCGCGCCAAACGTTCAGCAGCGGAAGCGATCGCCTCGTCGCTGGCGGTGGCGGAGAAACGCAGACATTCCGGCGCACCATAGAACTCGCCGGGGCTGGCGATGATGCCAATCTTGGCAAGCTGCTCCATATCGGTCCAGCAATCGCCCGACTTGGCTCTCACCCACACATACAATGCACCATCCGGCATGTCGGTGCAGTATCCGTAAGCACGCAACGCGCTCACCAACACGCCGAGACGTTCCCGATAGCGCGCATGCTGAACCTTGACGGATTCCAGATCACGCAGTCCGGCAGCCATCGCAGCCTGCACCGGACCGGGAATAATCTGACCAATCTGCTTGCGATATGCACTCATCGATGCAATCAAAGACTCATCTCCGGCAATGAACGCGGTACGATACCCAGCCATATTGCTCTGCTTGCTCAACGAATACAGCACCAGCACGCCCTCGGCGGAACCCGCACACACATCACTTCGCAAAGCGCACGGCGTCGATTGCAGCGGATCATCATCAGCACTATTCGTAGCACCCCTCCACTGCATCAGCGCATAGCATTCGTCGGAAAGCACCACCGCGCCGATCTCACGCGCAGCTGCGACAATGCCAGCCATCCGCTCGGCCGAATACACCTCGCCCGTCGGATTGCAAGGGGAATTCACCCACACCGCTTTGACGCCGGGCACATTGCGCCACGACGCAACATCAGCCACATCGTCGACCTTAAGCACCTGCGCTCCAGCCAACTGCGTGCCGATCTCATACGTCGGGTACGAAACCTTCGGCTGCACCACAACATCATCCTCACCGAAATGCAGTAGCGACGCCATCAACGCAACACCCTCTTTGGAGCCGACTGTAGGCACCACATCAGCATGGATCGCCTGCAAATCAACATTGCGAGTCGCCGAAAACCATTCAGCAATCGCAGCACGTAAATCGGCAGTACCTGCAGTAGCCGGATATCCATACGCATTCGGATCATTCGCCGCCACTGCGAGCGCCTTGCGCACCGAGTCGGGCACGGGATCGACGGGAGATCCCACGGACAGGTCGATCATGCCTCCGAACGCGGCTTTTGCCGTGCGCTTGTATGCTGCGATACGCGACCAATCGTATGGCGAAGAAAACTCATGAAAGCCCATCGTGAAAACTCCTTATAATCCTCTATAAACAAAAAATATGCGGCCTCTTCCAACGGGAAAAGGCCGCTTTCAAATGCCGATCACTGATTTTGCGGCGGCAGAGCAGCTACCTGCTCCGGATCCTTACCGATCGGGCCGGCTGCGGAAGCGCCGCCCATATCGCCGACTTCAGCGAAGAAGCTGACTGCGGCATCCTTGTACCAGGCCCACTCGTCTGGCAGATCATCTTCATAGAAGATGGCTTCAGTCGGGCACACCGGTTCGCATGCGCCGCAATCCACGCATTCGTTCGGATTGATGTACAGGGAACGGGAGCCCTCGTAGATGCAATCGACCGGGCATTCGTCCACGCAGGCCTTGTCTTTGACATCGACGCACGGCTGAGCGACAACGTATGGCATGGTTACCTCCTTAACACTTACCGTTCAAGACTACTCTTGATTGCCAACTTCCAGCTCTCCCGTACCAAGTCGGGCGTGGCGGTAGCCGTAGCCGAAGTAGATGCAGAAGCCGACCGCAAGCCAGACCACGAATCGAATCCAGGTGAGCACGCTCAGGTTGAGCATGAGCCAGATGTTGGCGAGCGCGATGAGGATAGGCACCCATGGATTGCCGGGGATTTTGAAGACTCGCTTCAGGTCGGGGCGCTTCTTGCGCATGATCGGAATAGAGATTGAAACAAGGGTGAATGCCGACAGCGTGCCGATGTTCACCATGTCGGCAAGGATACTGACGTTGCAGCTGGCTGCGATGAGTGCCATGACCACGCCGACGGCAATCTGCAGACGCACTGGAGTGCCGTGCTTGCCCGTGTGACTGAGCGAGCGCGGCAGCAAGCCGTCTCGGCTCATGGCGAACACCACGCGGGTCAGGCCGAGCAGCAGCACCATGACCACGGTGGCCAGGCCGATCACAATGCCAAAACTGATGATTTTGGCGGCCCAGTCAGCGCCGACCATTTCGAATGCCGTGGCAAGCGACGGATCTTTCTGCTTGGCGAGGTCTTTGTAGGAGACCATGCCGGTGGTGACGATGGCGACGAGGGTGTAAAGCACGATGATCAGTCCCATGCCCACGCCTATACCCAGCGGAACGTTCTTCTTCGGATTGACGGTTTCTTCGGAGGTGGTGGCGACCACATCGAAGCCGAGGAACGCGAAGAACACGAGCGCGGCTCCGGAGATGATGCCGGCAATGCCGTAAATGCTGGGGGTCATGCCGGTGGCCCACTGCCATAATGGCTGTTCCATGGTTGCGGCCAAGCCGGATCCGGTGGCGGTCGCCGGTTCGCTCGGCGGAATGAATGGGGTGAAGTTTTCGGCCTTGACGTAGAAGAATCCGACGATTACCACGAATAGCACGATGGCGATTTTCAGCATGGTAAGCGCGCCGTCGACCCGTGCGCCGATTTTCGTGCCGCACACCAGCAGTGCCGTGAAGAAAGCTACGACGATGATTGGCGCGAAATCGAAATTGAATGATCCGATGGTGACGTTGGTATTGATATTCCAGCCGACCAGCCGGAAGAAATCGTTGAGATAGACGCCCCAATATTTGGAGACGACGGAGCCTGCCATCAGCATTTCAAGGATCAAATCCCAGCCGATCACCCACGCGACGATCTCACCGACGGTGGTGTAGGTGAAGGTGTAGGCGGATCCCGCAACCGGAATCATGGACGCGAATTCGGCGTAGCACATTACGGCCGCACCGCATACCACGCCGGCGATGAGGAAACTGATGATCACGGCCGGACCCGCATGGAAGGCTGCCGCCTGCGCGCCGATGGAAAAGATACCCGCGCCGACGGCCACGGCCACGCCCATAATGGCCAAATCCCACCAGGTCAGGTCTCGTTTCAGGGAGCGCCCCGACTCCTCTGTTTCCGCCAGCGTCTGCTCGACGGATTTCTTACGTAATACGTTCATTGCGTTTCCCTTCTCCCTTCGTTCTTACGTTTACTTAAGGCTCATGCCGATGACGACCGGTTCGGGAACGAGACGAATGCCGAATGCCCGTTCAACGCCATCCTGCACGGTTTTGGCAAGTTCCGCGATATCTGCAGCTGTGGCTCCGCCGCGGTTGGTCAATGCCAGCGTATGCATGGTCGAAAGCCCCGCTGCGGCATTTCCGCTGGTTTTGTAGCCCTTATGGAATCCCGCATGATCGATAAGCCATGCCGCGGATGTTTTGACGCCCGGCGTGCCATCCGGCAAGGTCGCGTCGAATCGTGGCGCGTCTTCGGGAAGCTTTGCCGCTTGTTCTTTGGTGAGAATCGGATTCATGAAGAAGCTGCCGCAGCTGTGGCGATTGTAGTCGGGTTCATCGTTGCCTGTCTGCGTGCGCTGTGCGTCATGCGCGATGGCGACCAGTTCGCTCTTTTTGGTGCCTCGCATGGCTTCGGTCAGATATCGATGGGAATCTTCAAGCATGCCTTTGGAGGCGCGTACTTTCAACACGGCGTTGCGAATATCCGCGGTCGCCATACGGTCGCCCACTTCCACGCCCAATGCTTTGGCGAGCTGGCCGTAGCCAACTACGCCGGTTTCGCTGTGATGCAGCGCGAAAGTAACGGACAACACCACGTAGCGCGGTGTCGGGAAGAAGTCGGCCGCAGGCGTTGCCGGAGCGCTGTACATGCTCGCTTTGAGCGCGCTCATGCGATAGCCGAAATGAAGTTCCTGATTGGTGAGCTCCTTGGTCTGCTTGTTTTTGCGATCCCAGACCTCCACGCTTTCGACGCTGGATGCGACTTCCTGGCCGTATGCGCCGATATTCTGCACGACCGACGCGCCGACAGTGCCTGGAATGCCGGAAAGTCCTTCCACGCCCTCCAAGCCGAGGTTGACGCAGTAGTCGACGAAATCATCCCAATTGCAACCCGCTTCGGCGTTGACATGCACGATTGTTTCGCCGTTTTCGACGGGAGCCGCCTCATCAAGCACGCTTACGGCGTGTCGCGCATCACGCACCACGACACCATCGAACGGCGTGTCGGCCACGAGCATATTGGATCCGCCGCCGATCACGCACAGCGGCAATCCTTTGGCGTCGGCATCCTCGACGGCTTCGATAACGCCGACACGCGAGGTCGGTTCGATAAAGGATGCGATTGGTCCACCTACGGCGATGGTTGTGAGATCTGCGAAATTGGTCATGATGCTTAGCTTAGCGTGCGGGGAAGGCAGTTGGAAAGGTGTCAAGAAAAGGTTGAAAGAAAACAAAAAACCCGACCATATTGGTCGGGTTTCATAAAGCTTTGAACTCGTTCAGCGGGTCTCGCGATGCACGGTCTGCTTGCCGCAGCGGGAGCAGAACTTCTTCAGCTCAAGACGATCCGGCGTGTTACGGCGGTTCTTCGTCGTGATGTAGTTACGCTCCTTGCACTCGGTGCATGCCAGCGTGATGCCCGGACGAATGTCGGCGCTCTTGCTTGCCATTTAAGTTCACCTCTTGTGGTTCGTTGCTATGCCGACGTTCCGTCGACCTTTGTAGCGAGAAAGAGACTCGAACTCTTGACCTTACGATTATGAGTCGTACGCTCTAGCCAGCTGAGCTATCCCGCCATGAGAGCCTCGAGTGAGAATCGGACTCACGACCTCTTCCTTACCAAGGAAGTGCTCTACCACTGAGCTATCGAGGCGTGGCGGATAGTGGATTCGAACCACTGAAGCACGAGGCGACTGATTTACAGTCAGTTCCCTTTGACCGCTTGGGAAATCCGCCGTGCTGCCTGTTTGGTTGAACCCCAACCGGCAACCCGTTTAGTATGCCACAGATCATGCGATTAACGCAAATACGGCGTGTCGCGGAAGCCAAAAAGTCTCAAAATCGTTGAAATTCCAACGATTTCTCACTATCAGCCACATGTCGGTGTCAATCAGAGCAAATCCTCCCGAAAAAAATTCCAAAAAGAAAAAACACGAGTATTTCTTCCGAACCTTCCCTGCAGACCATCTGGACAGCGACGCCAACACCAGCACGCCAACGCCAATGAACACGGCATACATCGGCCGCGCACGGCCTATTGCAGGAACCCCAAGTGCTTGAAATCAACAAGACCCCGCCAACGCAACGATTGTTCACCAATCGTTCGCTGACGGGGTCTTCAAACAGCTACGCGCTACGCTCAGCCGAGAATGGCCAGAATATCGCGGGCGGAGACGATCAGGTAATCCTCACCCTGATAGTGCACCTCGGTGCCGCCATACTTGGAGTACAGCACCTTGTCGCCGACCTTGACGTCGACCGGAATGCGCTCGCCGGCGTCGTTGCGACGGCCCGGACCGACAGCCAGGACTTCACCCTGCTGCGGCTTCTCCTTGGCATTGTCCGGAATGAACAGACCGGATGCGGTCTGGGTTTCAGCTTCTGCCTGCTTGACGATGATCTTGTCTTCCAACGGTGTGAGTGAGATCGACACTGTGGACCTCCTCTTTCTAAGAGAAATCGTTACTTACCGCGCCGGGACCCGCTAGCAAGAGGCTGACGATCACTTACGGCGTCGTCCTTTCGCGCTGAAACATATCCTAGCGCGATTATTAGCACTCTGCCAACTCGAGTGCTAACGCTGAGAGCAAAATATACGAAAAAGCCTGAAACCATGCGGTTTCAGGCTGATGTTCTTTACGCTTGTTCGTATGTTTCGTGCGTTTCGTGCGTTCGCTTTCCCTCCGTCACGCCCCGCGACGGGCCATGATGGACGCCAAACCCACACCCAGGGAATCGGAGGTGACGCTGGGAGCCTCAACGTCGGCGCTGACCTCGGAGTCGTGGAATCCCACGGTATCCACGTCCTGCAGATGCACACCAGCCTCCACACGGGCTGCGGCCTCGTCGGAATCCATGCTGCTGATCGCGTCGGTCGGCACAATCAACGGCTCGACATTGTCGGAAACCGTACTCGCAGTCGGAGGCACGGCCTTGGCGACCTGACGAGTGGACTTGATTTCCATGCTTTCCGGAGCGGCTGGCGCGATATCGTTACCGTTGCGTGGCGATCCCAACGAGAACGAAATCAGATCCTGCGACACGCCGGCCACGGCGGACGAATCCGCATCGCATGCATCCACACCCTCGGTTTTGGCGATTTCATCACGCTCATCGTGGATGGACAGACCGTTCTTCTTATCCGGCACGACTTGCGCATCCACAACGTTCGGTTCCGCAGCGGATTTCGCTTCGGTTTCCTCCTTGCGTTTGCTTACAACAACATCACGGTCGGCCTTGCCGCGATCGATCGCCTGACGGATCTCACCTTCCGGCATAACATCGGTCGGCACCTGAGATTCGGCGATCCTGCGAATTTCCGCAAGCTCCTGCTCCCGCAAACGAGCGCGCTCCGCCTGCTCTTCCTGGGCGCGCTTGCGCTCTGCCGCAGCACGCTTCCTCATCTTGGAACGATACTTGGCGACTTTCCGCTCCCACGCTGCGGCCTGCTTGGCGGCCCTCACCCCCAAAGCGAGCACTCCAGCAAGCAGCGACGCAGGAATCAAAGCAAACAACGGACTGAAATGCAACACAAACGCACACATCAACACGACGATTGTGATCACCAGCATCGAGACAACAATAATCCGCCTTCTGCGGATCGCGGCACGACGAAGGGCACGGACATGCGCGATCCTTTCGTCGGTCAGCTTGCCCTCATGCGTCTCGTTGGACTGCATTATTGCCCCTTTCGCCTTTGCGGCGGTCTCATCGGAGAATCGCGTTCCACTGTCGGCATCCACCAGATGCAGCGACGGCGAAAAGCGGTCCTCTCGGTGCTCGATTACCCGCTTCATGCCTTTGACCGTCCGTTTGGGCAGCCAGAAAACCATGAGAATAATCACAATCGCAAGCACCACAACCGTGCTTAACGATTCATAACCCATAACTCATAAGAATAGGTGACATTCCGACATTCTCCGGGGTGCACGCCCCCGCGTGTCGAACATGTGCGCGAAAGCGCGTGTCGAACCTCGCCAACGGCTCACTCGCCCATCAACCGTGCGGTAAAGCCATTCGGTGCGTACTCCGGCAGCAACGCATACGATTCATGGTCACGCCATTGCCCGTTCACGAACATGTACGCCTTGCGCATCCCCTCATAGGATGCCCCCACTTTGAGTGCCACCTTACGTGAACGTTCGTTTTCGGGAAGCAAGTCGATCTCCACACGATGCAATTGCGGCCCGGAAGGGTCGAACATCGCCCAATCAGCCAATAGCGTAACAGCCATCGGCGCATATCCACGCCCCGCACACCGCTCATCGACCCAATAGCCAACCACGCCGGTACGCATGGCGCCATAGCAGATGGCCCCTAACGAAATCTGGCCGACGATACGCCCATGATGCTCGATGGCGAACACCACTCCGGTGCCGTTTCGCTCGTTGCGTCGCATCGCACGCACCCACTCGTTGAACGACATCGACGCGCCATGCACCGGATCCCCGGATTCCCAAGGCTTCAACCAATCGTCGTTGCGCCAGCGGACTTCGTTCCATTCGTCGCAGTCGTCAGTAGTCAGCGGACGCAGGATTATGGGAACGTGAAGCCCATGTGCCTGAATGAACCGCGGAACATCAATGGCATTGGGATCCGAACGCATCATGCCCCGTAAAGATCGCAAAATCGTCACGCCCTCATTCTGCCATACGCATAACATTTCCGATTTCGCGCAACCATCCCGTGGTACAACATGCGGTATGACCACGAACATGCAAGCCGACGTCATGGAAAACAGCGTCTGTGACGAAGCCGCGAACCAACGTGAGCTGAAAAAGCAATGGCGCGCACACGCAATCGCACGAAGAAAGCAAACCAGTAAGGAGGAACGACTGGAAGCCGGCCGCAAGTTGGCCGAACAGGCGCGGAAGGCGAATCTCATTCATTCGTTCACCACGGTGGCCGCATTCGCGTCCATGGGCAGCGAAATGTCGATGATGCCGATGCTGCAGGCATTATTCGATTCGAATTGCCACGTGCTGGTGCCACGGCTCGGATCCGGCATGGATATTGGCTGGAGCGAACTTGGCGACATTCACGATCTGCAGGACCAGACCAACAGCGACGGGTCCATCAATACGCACCGCCCGCAAGAGCCGGGCAATAGCGCAAACGGACCTGAAGCGCTGAAAAACGCCGGTCTGATCATTGTTCCCGCCCTTGCCGTCGACCAAGAGGGATTCCGTCTGGGACGTGGCGGAGGGTGGTATGACCGCGCGCTCGAGTATCGTGCGGCCGGTGCACGGGTGGTGGCGGTTTGCTGGCCGTGGGAGCCGACGGACAAGCCTGTTCCGCACGAAGACCACGATATTCCCGTCGATGGCGTGCTCACTCCGAACGGATTTACGGCCATACGCGAATAAGACGTCCGAAGATAAGACGTTCACGCAGCCGTCTCAGGGAACGTACTAGGATATGTCCCGTTAAGAAATTTGAGAACCTGGTTGAAGCGAGGATACTTTGCCTACTTACCATTACCGTTGCAAGAACTGCAACTACGATTTCACCGAACAGCAGTCATTCACCGACGATCCGATCACCGTTTGCCCGGAATGCGGCGAAGAGCAGGTCCGCAAGGTGTATTCCGCCCCGCCGATCGAATTCAAGGGATCTGGTTTCTATCGCACCGACAAGTCCAAGTGAGCGAAAACGAATACACGTAACCGAGCAGCCGAAGCAAGGAAACGAGTCAAATAACCAGGGTCAGCAAACCTTGGAAAACAAGGCGACACGCCGAATCCTGTGGATAACTCGCATCCTCCGACCACAACCCTCGATCCGGCTTGCGCAGCAACTATTCGTAAGGTCATCATGCATGAATGGTGACCTTTTTTCATGACCTTAGCCAACGTCTGCAAGGCACGGACGGCAAACACACGAACCGCGCACCGTCTTCGGCGCCTCATCGACGACGACGAAACGCGCAATTGCATCGTCTACTTGCTTCGCTGTGCGCCGGACTTGCCATATTCGCGGCCCTGCAGTGCGTGCGATTGACGATTTCCACGCAATCCGTCGTCATTGCGGCGAAGTCCATCGCCAAAGGCGGCGTGATTTCCGCGGATTCGCTTGCTTTGCGAGATATTCCATACGATGAGGCCCTGCGCAGCGTTGCTCACGATATCGATGATGCCGTCGGGCTGATTGCCCAAGTGGATATTGCGGAAGGCAGCATCGTCACCTCGGCCATGGCTCGCGCCTCCCCCGTTGTTCCCAAAGGATATACGGCGGTCGAAGTTCGGTTGGCGAGTTCCGCCGACAGTCTGACGATTGGCGATACGGTGACGCTTTCCAGCGCCACGATGTTCAGCGGGGCCACGCCGGAAACGGTACCGGATATGGATGCGGTGTCGTTGCGTGAGCTGTGCACGGGAGCGATATTGACCGCGAAACCTTCACGGAATGCGGACGGCGACACGCTTGCGGTGTTTGCCATGCCTCCTCATGAGGCGGCAACCGTATTGCAGGCCCAAGAATACAGCGCGATCATCGCCATCGTCGGTTCGTAACGGCATTCCCAAGCGAATCCGCAGCACCATCATGCGGAATATATGAAATTCGGGAGGTCTGAACGTATCAGAACCTCCCGTATAGCAGACGAACGTCAGCGCTCCCGCTCGGAGAACACGCCCCAATGCGGTGGCAGCTCGCCCAGAATACGCTTGTCGTCGTCAGCATTGCGCTGGCGTTCGGTAAGCACATCGGACGGTTCAAGCTTGACGCCATCGGCATCGAACAGTTCCGTACCCTGCCGAACCACACGCTTGTGTTTGCGCGCCGTACGGCGGGTGGCGGAGTATCCGGACACCACACGCACGGCAGGCTGGTCAGATTCCGCGGACTCTTGGATGGAGGGTTCGTCGACGCTCACTTGACCTCCTGATACAGGTCGCTCAAGCGTGCCACGATGCGATCCACTTCCTTGTCTGGATTCACGAACGCGCCAACGCTCCACACGGTCATAACGGACCAGCCAAGCGATTCGATGTTCTGCAAAAGCACGCGGTGGCGTTCCCTGGTGGACTGCAATCCCATGAACTGCGCATCGTCGGTAAGCACGGCCAATGCGAACGGCTTGTCGTTCAGGCCAACCACCAGCGGCAGCTTGGAACCATTGTCGAAACCGTAGTCGACGGCCACATTCAAACCGCGGGCACGAATACGGTCGGCAAGATCGTTGAGCAATACGTTCGAACCGTTCGTCTTGACGACTGGACGCACCACGCTGTCATCGAGCTGTTCCGCCCAGCGAAGCACCGTTTTCAGCATCTTCGGACCAGCTTGGTGCAGGCGCTCGTCATCCATGTCAGCTGACGAGAATGCGGACACGATGTCAAGATGACGATCCGGCACGGCCAACGCATCCAGCAACATACCCCGTCCGCCTTCGGATTCCAACGCTCCAAACTGTTGCAGCAGCCTTCCATGAGAAGTCTTCGCGTAGCACATCGCAAGAATCGCATCGGTGGCATGCGCGCCGGCCACATCGGAAATGTCCACGATGCGCACATGACGCAAGAACATGCCCATGGCCTTGTTCTTATTAGCGATCGCCTTAAGCTCGGCTCCCAGTCGGGTGCGGAACGTATGGGTCAGCGTCACCACGGTAAGCATGTACGATGCGGGCACGATCGTGAAACCGGCGGCACGCTTGGTGATCAGCCTGACCACCTCGTCGATTTCCTGCTGGCTGCTTTCCACCAGTCCGGACGTGATGACCGGCACGCCATTGGCATCGGCCACAAAATGGTAGGCGACCTCGCCCTGCGCGCCTTCCCTGGCCACGTCGAAGGGCACGGAACCGTAGCCTTCCGATTCCAGGAACGCGTTGAGCTTCGGCGCGCGGCGAACAGGACGATTGGCGATTTTCACGCTCGGCAGCAATGCGATGAGACGCTTCAGACCGTCGGAAGTGACGGTTTCGCGATGCGCGATCACCACCACCTGCTTGGCTCGGCTGATGATGCTGAGCAGTTCGATGGATTGAATATGCGCTGCGGCATCGATGATCACGACGTCGGCCAATGGCGCCGGATCGGTGATGGCCGCAAGCGTGGCAGGAGTCGCAACGAGAATAGGCTTCGCCGCGGCGAGAATCTGCGGATGCTCCTTATGCAGGCAGTTCAGCGAAACATTACGGGCGCCGGCAAGCGTGGTATGCAGCAGATTGGCCTCCTGCGTACGCGAGAACAGCATGTCGCACAGACGGCGCATGGATTCCTGCGCCACCATCGGACCGACCGAACGCACATGTTCCACATCGACCTGGGCGAACCGCTCCGCAGCGCCCTGCAATGCCGACCCATCCTGATTGGAAATGATCGCGGAGGATTTCACGATGTCTTCGAACGCCGTGGTCCACCATGCCAGCTGCAGTTCCCCCGCAACAGCCTCGTTGGCAACACCACGATTGTTCAGATCTTCGACCAGCTCGTCGAGGCCGACCGAATGGAATTCACGTTCCAGACGGGCGCGCTCAGGCAGAATATCAAGCGACTGCTTATCGTCATACAGGGCCTTCAAACGCTCTTCGACCTGATTGAAATCAACGGTTTCAAGATTGCCGCCCTGCGGGGTTGTGGCAAGCACCGCATTCAACGCGGTCATATCCCGATTGAGATTCTCCTGCGTTTCGATAATGTCATCCAGCTTGGCGGGCAATACCGGCCAGCCGCCATGAGGCACGAACATATGCCACTGATCGGCCTGCTTGGACACCACCAGCAACGCCTCATGCAGGTGAAGTACTTGCTCAGCTCATTGCGGATCTCCATGGCCTTGTCGCCCAGCTTCTTGCTCAGGGGCAGCACAGCACACTTGTAGGGAGCCAGAGCCGGATGCAGGTGCAGGACGGTGCGGACATCTTCCTTGCCCTTGGCATCGACCAGATGCTCCTCATCGTAAGCCTCGCACAGGAAAGCCAGCGCCACACGGTCGCAGCCCAGAGAGGGCTCGATCACATAGGGGATGTAGTGCTCGTTGGTCTCGCTGTCGAAGTACTCCAGGCTCTTGCCGGAGGCCTCCTGATGGCGGGTCAGGTCGTAGTTAGTGCGGTCTGCAATGCCCCACAGCTCACCCCAGTCGGTGAACGGGAAGGCGTACTCGATATCGGTGGTAGCGCGGCTGTAGAAGGCCAGCTCTGCGGGCTCGTGGTCACGCAGGCGCAGGTGTTCCTTCTTGATGCCAAGGCTCAGCAGCCAGTTCTCGCAGTAGTCCTTCCAGTAAGCGAACCAGTCCAGATCGGTGCCGGGCTTGCAGAAGAACTCACACTCCATCTGCTCAAACTCGCGGGTGCGGAAGGTGAAGTTGCCCGGGATTTTTAGAATAGCACAATACTAAATCTTTAGGAATCTGGTAGGATCTCAGATATTTATCAAGAAAAGAAGATTGGATAAGGATTTCTGCAATATTTTTTGCAAAAATATCAATCGGTAGATCGTTATCAGGTTCAGTTTTTTTCTCTTCAATTTTTATGTTTGTCTTTTCTGTGTGAGATCTTTCAACTGTAGGTTCAATATTTCCTTTATTGACATATAGTTGTTCGTAGAAAATATTATCATCATAAAACTTTTCAGGTAAGTAATGGGAAAGAGATGAAATATCGACAATAGATAACAAAAGATTTTCTAGGTTTTTTTGATTTTCTTGATTAATACCCAAAGAGAAGGAATGCAAACAATACTGCAAGTTAAAGATGAGATACGAATAGTTATTATCTAAAAATTCAAAAGAATCAAATTGAAATAATTGATCAGTACAAAAAAAGAGTGAATTTTTTATCGCTTCAATATTAGGAAAACAAGGGTTTTGGACAATCTTGTTTCTGATATCCAATATTTTTTTGATGGTTGGTTGAGTAGGAGAAGTAAACTTATAATAGCGATAAAAAGTAGAGCGAGGAACTTGAGATAAATCAGATAGGTCCTTAACAGTCCATGGGCAAGAGCTATCAGGGTGATCTCCAATACCAAGTATTCCAAGGGATGTGGCTTCTTGTTCAAGTTTTTCATAGAATGCTGTTCCAGGGATAGTTTCATAAGAATAGTTATCATTGAGAGCTTCATAGAGAGGTTTTAAATCAAATTCAAAATGAGGAAGTAAAGAAGTGTATGGAAAATGATAATCTTTAAATAAAAGCTGTAAAACAGCTAAATAAACATAAGCGTTACAACAAGAAGGGAGGGAAGAGTTAAACATATAAAGTGGATAATTTGGAAAGCAGTTTTCATTGTTGTATACTCTAATAAAGCGGTCAATTAATTCTTTAGAGCTACCAAATCCATAAGTCCAGAACAGCGTTTCCAAAAGAGGAATAGAAGGAGATGAAACTCCACGTTCATAGTTTCTAATATTTTGAGGGGTAGTTTTTAAACTTGAAAGTATATATTCTAATCTTTCTTTTTTACTTTGAACTTCCCAAGTTTGCTTTTGATTAGAAAGCTCCTTAATTATCTTATCTAAATCTGCACAAAAAGACTCTATTTTCTGATAAACTTCATTGAAAGTATATTGTGTTATTTTTCTGAGATGAGAGAGAATGAGAGGAATATTGGGAGTATATGGTATATTGGATGAATCAGAAGATGAATTATCGACATTTTTAAAATGAGCCTGACGATATTGAAAATAAAAGATATTTGTCAGGAGGAATACTGCATCTTGTAGACATTTAATAGTGTTTCTTTGAAATTCATCTAAAGAAAGTTCATAATGGAATAGGGAAGAGAGTAATGTGTCTATGTCAATTTTATGAAGAGCAAAATAGGCAGGCGATGTTGAAAGATATTTATCGATATACTTATCATCTGACCAGTTACGGGTAGAAAAATAAAGAGAAACTACCCGTAAAAAGATACTTTCCGGAGTATATTTTGAATTGCATTCTTGGTCTAAATAAAAAATGTCTCGAAGCTTTCCATAGAAAGAAATAAAGAATTGTCTGTCATCAAGTATTTTGTAAAGAGAATCGTTAAACTCATCAGGGAACATTAATGTAATTCGTTTCATGATAGTAGGACATGGTTTTCCGTAATGCTCATAGTGGGAGAGAGTTTTTGTAGATATCCCTAAAGAGTCGGCAAGTTGCTTTTGAGTGAGGTGGTTTTGGCTTCGGATTGTTCTTAACTTTCTACTAAACTCCATACGGATTTTACTTAAAATCATATAAGAATACTCCTTTACGTTTCATAGCAAATAGAAAAAGATTTTGGTACTTTTAGTGTATCATAAAATAGAAGAAATGAAAGCCTCGTGAAGAGGAATTTTGAGAACAGATTCTCATGTTTGGGAATGAAATATGAAAGGAACAATATCCAAGGTATTGTTCCAAAAACATGAGGAAAAAGCAAGATTTACATAAGGCAAAAATAGGAATTTTTATGTCCTATTGATAGGTAGAAAGATTCCTTTCTTTCAATGATAAACAAATTTAACTTGTTGCAAAGAAAGCGAGGAATCATTATGACACGCAGATGCTATAAAGTAAAAGAAATTAAAGAGATGTTGGGAATCGGCAAAAACCAGACATATGAGCTTATTAAAAGCAAGAGATTTCCGGTACTGAAAATTGGTAAGGATTATCTCATTCCGATGGAAGGTTTTGACCGTTGGCTGCGGGAAGGGGATATGGGAAAACTTGCAGAGCTTGTACAGATGTAATATAGATGCTAGAATTTAAGGTTCAAGATGTGATTATCTAAATTAACGACAAAAGAGCAGAGGAGAAAAACTTTTAAGAGTCGATATCAGAGATTATCTGGAAATTATTTTCAGGGAAGCGCTATTAAAACAGAAGTAATGACCTTACTTAAAGGCAGCACATCTATATCCTACAGGATAATTCCCCAAATGCTTAATCTTATTCTACTAAAGCAGAATGAGAAGGACAGAAATACCAACGATACTATTTCAAAATAATGAGAAGAGAGCATTGAAAAATAAATAAGAAAAAATCCCGAGTGAAAACTCGGGATTTTTTGTGTGGGTGTTAAGAATTATCTTTTCTTTCTGCCAAGGGCTACCAGACCACCAAGGGAGAGGATAGCTGCCAATGCCATAACCGAAACCATATTGGAGGCTCCAGTGGTTGGGTTGTACTTGTCAGAGCCCGAAGAATCGGTGTTGGAAGTGCTGTTGTTGGAAACACTGGATGCAGCCTTGTCAGCGTCATAGCCTACCACATACTTGGAGAAATGTGTGGTAATAAAGGTAATGCACTTGTTAGCAGCATCATAGGATGTTTCGCACTCGTACAGCTTGCCATCGTTATCGAGGAAGTATACAACAAGACCTTCTGCGGCTTCGCCGTCCTTCAGTTCGTATGGAATGGTAACGGTTGCATTTCCGCCTTCAAAGTCTGAGATGACTTTTCCATCGCTGAGAAGCAACAGCTCGACAACCAGATTATCGCCAACAACGGCTTTCTGCTCTGCGGTAAGAGCCGCTGTTTCAACAGGAGCAACTTTGAGAGTAACCTTACCATCTGCTTGTTTAGAGATTGCCTTCAATGCTTTTGCATCAAATTTAACTGTAGCGACAGGTGAAGTCAGTACTAGCTGTGCATCGCTGTCTTTTGCCAGTGTGTCGAGC